>Ga0105050_10000450_pt1 | contig 63419 bp, 55 predicted proteins | sample FRY01_FD_78088 | JGI IMG/M metagenome (GOLD analysis project Ga0105050, IMG submission 78088) | Freshwater microbial communities from Lake Fryxell liftoff mats and glacier meltwater in Antarctica - FRY-01 | ecosystem: Environmental > Aquatic > Freshwater > Ice > Glacier meltwater ...
CCGTAACGATCAACGCGGCAAGATGGAGGAAGCCAAGCGCCAGGCCGAAGAGCGCGCCCGTGACGATCAACGCGGCAAGATGGAGGAAGCCAAGCGCCAGGCCGAAGAGCGCGCCCGTAACGATCAACGCGGCAAGATGGAGGAAGCCAAGCGCCAGGCCGATGAACGCGCCCGGGACGATCAACGCGGCAAGATGGAGGAAGCCAAGCGCCAGGCCGAAGAGCGCGCCCGTGAACAACAACGGGCCCAAATGGAGGATGCCAAACGCCGCGCCGAGGAGCAGGCCCGCGAACAACAACGTGCTCAGATGGAGGAAGCCAAACGCCGCGCCGAGGACCAGGCTCGCGAACAACAACGGGCCCAAATGGAGGATGCCAAACGCCGCGCCGAGGACCAGGCCCGCCAACAACAGGAAAGAATACGCGAACAACAGAAGGCCGCCGAGGACCGCGCCAGGGAGGACGCCCAACGCCGCAACGACGACAACGGCAAACGAAAGAAGTAAGCCGCCCCGACAGTAGCGTCCCGACACTCCGCCGCGCCCGCCAGGGCCGCTGCCTGCCGTCAGAACGCCCGCCATGCGCTCCCTCCTCTTCCTCATCCTCGCCACCCTCCCCCTCCTCGGCGCTCCCAACGTCCTCCTCATCTGCATCGACGACCTCCGCCCGGAGCTCAACTGCTTCGGGGCCCACTACATCCACAGCCCCCACATCGATTCCCTCGCCAAGGCCGGGCGCGCCTTCACCCGGCACTATGTGCAGGCCCCCACCTGCGGCGCATCCCGCTACACCCTCCTCACCGGCACCTACGGCAGTGACGAGAACGACGCCCTCTTCCAACGCGCCCCCAAAACCGACTCCCTCCCCCCCACCCTTCCCGCCTGGTTCCGCAGCCACGGCTACACCACGGTCTCGGTCGGCAAGGTCTCCCACCACCCCGGCGGCCGCGGCGGCCCCGACTGGAATGAGGACCGCAAACCAGAAATGCCCGGCTCCTGGGATCGCCACCTCCTCCCCGCCGGCCCCTGGCAACACCCTCGCGGCGCCATGCACGGCCTCGCCAACGGCGAAATCCGCAAGGACACCGAGATGATGGACACCGAGATGATGGACGTCTTCCAATCCACCCCCGGCCCCGACTCCACCTACCCCGACGGCCTCATCATCGACGAGAGCCTCAGCCAACTGGAACAACTCAACGCCGCCGACAAACCCTTCTTCCTCGCCGCCGGCATCATCCGCCCCCACCTCCCCTTCGGCGCCCCCGCCAAATACATGGAGCCCTACCAGGACGCCATCCTTCCCCCCATCCCCCACCCCCGGAAACCCCAAGGCAAAACCACCTGGCACAAATCCGGTGAGTTCATGCGCTACAACAACTGGGGCAAGGACCCCCGCAAGGATCCCGCCTTCGCCACCGAAGTCCGCAAACACTACGCCGCCTGCGTCACCTACGCCGACGCCCAGGTCGGCCGACTCCTCGCCAAACTCGACGAACTCGGCATCCGCGACAACACCATCATCATCCTCTGGGGCGACCACGGCTGGCACCTCGGCGAACACGCCATCTGGGGCAAACATGCCCTCTTCGAGGAATCCCTCCGCTCCCCCCTCATCATCATCGCCCCCGAAGTCAAACAGCCCGGCACCCCCACCGACTCCGTCGTCGAAACCCTCGACCTCTTCCCCACCCTCTGCGACCTCAGCGGACTCCCCACCCCCAAACACCTCATCGGCACCTCCCTCCTCCCACAGCTCGCCGATCCAAAAGCCCCCGGCCACCCCGCCATCTCCTACACCGAGTTCGCCATCACCCTCCGCACCCCCACCCACCGCCTCATCGCCCACCAGGGCGGCAAGTTCGAACTCTACGACCACCGCAAGCCCGACGCCGAGATGAAAAATCTCGCCAAGGAGCAACCCGATCTCGTCACTTCCCTCAACACAACCCTCAATAAACTCCGAACCCGCTAATTCATCATGCGCACACTCCTCCTCTGTCTTGCCTCTGGTCTCTGCTCTCTCCTGTCTGCGGCAGAAAGCCGCCCCAACCTCGTCCTCATCCTCTCCGACGACCAGGCCTGGGGCGACTACAGCTTCATGGGGCACGAACAAATCAAAACCCCCCGACTCGACCAGCTCGCCGCGCAGTCCCTCACCTACACCCGCGGCTACGTCACCGCCCCTCTCTGCCGGCCCTCCCTCGCCTCCCTCTTCACAGGCCTCTACCCCCACCAAACCGGCATCTCCGGCAACGACCTTCTCGATGCCAACGGCAAGAAGGCTCCCCGCGACAAACCGGAGGGCGCAAAGCTCCACCAGCAACTCTACGACCACTTCCGTCAATGCCCCGGCCTCGCCAACGAACTCGGCAAACAGGGCTACCTCTCCCTCCAGACCGGCAAATGGTGGGAGGCCGACCCGAAGGCTTCCGGCTTCACCCACGCCATGACCCACGGCGACCAGAACCGCGGTGCCCGCCACGGCGACAAGGGCCTCGATGTTTCCCGCAAGGGCATCGCCGACATCCGCTCCTTCCTCGACACCGCCAAAAAGGAGGAGAAACCCTTCTTCATCTGGCACGCCCCCTTCCTACCCCACCAACCGCACAACCCACCCAAGGAACTCCTCGAAAAATACGAGGCCCTCGTCGCATCCAAACACCTCGCCCGCTACTACGCCATGGTCGAGTGGTTCGACCAAACCTGCGGCGAACTCCTCGACGAACTGGACTCCCGCGGACTCCGCGAAAACACGGTCATCATCTACCTCGCCGACAACGGCTGGATCCAGGACCCCGTCAACGGCCACTACGCCCCGCTCTCCAAACAGGATGTCCACGAAGGCGGCGTCCGCACCCCCGTCATGGTCAACTGGCCCGGCCACATCAAACCCCTCCGCGACGACTCCACCCCCGTCTCCTCCATCGACATTCCTGTCACCTTCCTCAAACTCGCCGGCGCAACCGTCCCCGACACCATGACCGGCCTCGACCTCCGCGACCGCAAGGCCCTCGCCAAACGCAACACGGTCTTCGGTGCCGACCACACCCACGACATCGTCAGCGTCGACCACCGCGTCGCCAACCTCGAATCCCGCTACATCGTGCAGGGCGAGTGGAAACTCATCCTCCACAACCCCGCCAACTTCCCCCCTCCCGCCTACGGCGGCCACCCCAACGGCAAAAAAAACAACCCCGAAGGCAAACCGGAACTCTACAACCTCCTCAAGGACCCCGGCGAGAACAACAACCTCGCCACCGAACACCCCGACCAGGTCGTCGCCCTCACCAAAGCCCTCGACGCCTGGTGGGACGGCTCCGAACCCAAAGATTAACCCTTCATGAAAGCCATCCTCCTCTCCCTTCTGGGCTCTGGGTTCTGGGCTCTGGGCTCTGCTGCGGAGCGCCCGAACATCCTCTTCCTCTTCGCCGACGACCTCGGCCGCTACGCCTCCGCCTACGCCGATCCCCACAACCCCTCCCCCAACGACCTCGTCTCCACCCCCGCCTTCGACCGCCTCGCCAAGGAGGGCGCCCTCGGCACCAACGTCTTCGTCTCGGCCCCCTCCTGCTCCCCCTGCCGCGCCGCCCTCGTCTCCGGCCGTCACTTCTTCCGTAACGGCTCCTGCTCCCAGCTCCACCACCGCTGGACCGGCGACACCCCCGACCCCTGGGACAACGTCAAGGGTTACGCCCGCCTCCTCGAGGCCTCCGGATACCACATCGGCCTCACTCACAAGAACCACGTCAAGAACGACCCCTTCGGCAAACAATACAACTCCGCCGGAGGAAAGGTGAACCAGTTCTCCCAGGCCGTCTCCAAGGCCAAGGACCAGGCCGCCGCCAAGGAGGCCCTCTACGACGAGTGCCGTCAAAATTTCCAGGCCTTCCTCAAGTCCCGCAAAAACGGCCAGCCCTTCCTCTACTCCTTCCACCCCACCAACCCCCACCGCAAATGGACCGCCGGCTCCGGCAAGGCCCTCTGGGGACTCGATCCCGACCAACTGCAGGGTAAGATGCCCCCCTTCCTCCCCGATGTCCCCGTGGTCCGCGAAGACCTCGCCGACTACCTCGGCGAAGGCATGGCCTTCGACCGCTGCTGCGAGGTCCTCCTCGATGAACTCGCCAAAACCGGCGAGATCGACAACACCCTCGTCATCATCTCCGGCGACCACGGAGCCCCCGGCTTCCCCCGCGGCAAGACAAACTGCTACGACTTCGGCGCCCGTGTCCTCTTCGCCGCCCGCTGGCCCGGAAAAATCAAACCCGGCCAGGTCATCAGTCGCCCCATCTCCCTCATCGACGTCGCCCCCACCCTCCTCGCCGCCGCCGGCCTCCCTCCCGAGGACGGCATGAACGGCGAAAACCTCCTCCCCGCCCTCCAAAGCGGAGACCATTCCCAACTCCGCGGCTGGGCCCTCATCGGCCGCGAAGTCCACGTCCAGGAAGCCCGCGAAGCTCAACTCCCCTACCCCATGCGCGCCCTCCGCACCGAGGACTTCCTCTATATCACCAACTTCAAACCAGACCGCAGCCCCATGGGTGACCTCAAACAACTCACCCAACACACCGACCCCGCCTTCAAGGATCTCGCCAACAACACCTACGTCACCTACGCCGACGTCGATGCCGGCCCCACCAAGGCCTGGATGGTCCTCAACCGCTTCGATCCCAAATACAAACTCCAGTGGGACCTCGGTTTCGGCCAACGACCCGCCGAAGAACTCTACGACCTCAAAAAGGACCCTCACCAGATGATCAACCTCGCCCGGGACCCCGCCTACGAAGCCCAACGCTCCGCCCTCCACGCCCAACTCATCTCCGAACTCAAGGCCAACCACGACCCCCGCCTCAACGGCGACCAGTTCGACCGCCCCCCCTACTGCCAAATCGGCCTCAGCCCAACCAAGTGAGCCCACCGTGGCGGCGGTTTCCAACCGCCAAGCCGATCCACCACAAAGTGGCCGTGACCGTCCCGGTCGCAAGCCCTTCCTCCCCTCCCGTAGCGGCCTCTCTGCGAGAGGTCGGCGGTTCCACCATCCTTCCACCCTGCACCTCCCGCCCCAACCCCGCACCTCCGCACCTCCCCATTCAACATTCGGCGGTCGATGTCCGGCGTTCCCCCAGTCCCGGCATAGCCCCAAAGGGCGACGCCGGATCCCCCTCCCCACTCTCCATTCCCACCCATCCCCCCTTGAAAATTGGACATTGAGTGTTCGACATTGAGTATTCCTCCCCTCTCCCTTTAAAACTTCCCCGGATGCCTCTTCCTCCGCCACTCCCATCGGACCAAGCCGTCGAATACCGCTCCCGCACCTCCGCTCTCGAACAGGAAAAAATCCTCCGCCTCGAAGCCGGCAATCTCCTCGTCCTCCGCAAGGACGCCCCCGTCGAAACCCTCCCCCTCGCCGCCCTCACCGAGATCCGCCTCCGCTTCTTCCCCACCCGCTTCCAGGCCAACCGCTTCGAATGCCTCCTCCGCTGGCAAAACGGCCGGCGCATGAAAATCTGCAGCCAGTTCTTCGCCGGCATGGCCGACTTCCACGACCAGGCCCCCAGCTACCACGCCTGGATCGAGGAACTCCACCGCCTCACCCCCCTCGTCAACCCCACCTGCCAATACCTCAGCGGCATCGGCATGGTCCGCTACCTCATCAACGCCATCGTCACCATCGGCATGGCCCTCCTCCTCATCGCGCTCATGATCCTCATGTTCGCCTCCATCCCCGCCATCGCCATCGTCAAACTCGTCATCCTCATCTTCTACATCCCCATCCTCATCAAATGGCTCCGCCGCAACAAACCCGGCACCTACCCACCCACCAACATCCCCGCCAAAGTCCTCCCCTGACACCTCCCAAATTCGCGTCTCTTCGCGTCCATCTCGACCCGGCGAAGCCCGGAGAGTGGAGACGGCGCGCGCCTCAATTCCCACCACATCCCATCCCATGCGCCCCCTCCTCAACCTCCTCCTCGCCGCCGCCCTTCCCTCCGCCTTCGCCGCCGAACCCATCTCCCTCTTCGATGGCAAATCCCTCACCGGCTGGACCCCTCTCGCCGAGGGCCACGTCGTCGCCAAGGACGGCAAAATCCTAATCCTCTCCCACGGCAAAAACCTCTGGCTCCTCCACGTCCGCGAGTTCACCGACTTTGAACTCACCGTCGAATGCCTCATGCCCTACTTCCCGAACTGCTCCATGGAGAACGCGATCCGCTCCTCCGCCTCCTCCTCCGGATACTCCTCCTGCCGCTCCCGCAACTTCTTCAGCCGCGGATACAACCCCGCCCCGTTCGCCATCTGAATGGTCAGGCCCGGCCGCGCATTGGTCTCCAACAACAAGGGCCCCCGCTTCGCGTCCATCATCAAATCCACCCCCACGTAGTTCAACCCCGTCGTCCCCGCCGCCTTCACCGCCAGCGGCAGCACCACCTCCCAGTGCGGAATGGCCTTCCCCAACAACGGTGCCCCCGTGTCCGGATGCTCAGTCACACTCCCGCCACTCGCATAGGCGTGGTGGATCAATCCGGTCGCCAAATCAATCCCCAGCCCCAGCGCACCCTGGTGCAAATTCGCCCGCCCATCCGACTTCCGCGTCGCCACCCGCAACATCGCCATCACCGGATAGCCACGGAACACAATGATCCGCAAATCCGGCGATCCCTGAAAACTCAGGTCCGCAAGGATGGGGTCCGGATACACACATTCCTCCACCAACGCAAAATCCCGGTGCCCGCCCAAACTGAACAGGCCCCCCAGAATGTTCGATATGTGCCAGCGCAATTCGTCCTCCCCCAACTCCACCCCGCTCGCCTTGCGATAGTTGTCCCCCACCATCCCCGTCAGCACCAGAATGCCCTTCCCCCCACTCCCCCGGTTCGGCTTGATCACCAGGCTCCCATGCTCCAGCGCCAACTCCCGCACCATCTTCCGCGCCGATTGACGACGGATCACCCCATACAGCGTCGGCGTCGGAATGGAGGCCGCCAGGGCCAGCTTCTTCGTGGTTAGCTTGCTGTCCACCCGGTCGTAAAATTTTCGCGGATTCTCCGGCAGCACAAACTCCGCATTCCGCTGGTTGATCCCGATGATCCCCACCCGCCGCAGGGCCGCAGGGCTGGCAAAAAGTTTGGGAAAAAAGCGCATGACCGGTTCCTCTCCTAGGCCAGATCCTCCTCCACCCTGCGGAAACGCATCAACTCAAACAACCGGTAGCCGGCGTAACGACCCAACAACATGATGACCGCCAACACGATCAGAAGAACCTCCGGAAAGAAGGTCAGGATGTGCTGCACCACGTTCAAACGCATCACCACAAACGCCACCCACGCCACCACCACACTGCCCATGATCTGCTTGATCGCCACCCATGCCCCCTCCTCGTCCCACAACAGCGACATCCGCTCCACCGTCCACGCCAGAATGATCAACGGAAAGAGCGTGATCTGCAAACTCGTCGCAAACCCCACCCGGTGTCCCACCGCACTGAAAACCAGCATCAGCAACGACACCACCACCACACAGGCCGCCACCCGCGGCACCACCAACAGATGCAGTCGCGAAAGCATGAAGCGGAACACCAGCGCCACCGCCAGCATCGTTCCGAACATCACCAGCGCCAAAATGATTGGAATCTCCAGAAACGCCAACGCCAACAGCACCGGCATGAAGGTTCCCAGCGTCACAATGCCGATGAAGTTCCGGAAGATCACCACGATCAGCACCCCGATCGGAATCAACACGATGTAGCGGAACACCGAACGCTCCGACAACGGCAGGGAGTCGAACAGGGACACGAAAATCGGATGGTTCGCACTGAGCGCCGCCACGTCCGCCGCCACCTGCACCCGCGTCGTCGCAAAGGTCACACTGGAGTTCTCCCCGCCCTCCACCACCAGCAACGAACCCCCGCCACGACTCCACACCGCCACCCCCTCCGGGAACACCTCCTCCGGCATGGAGGGATCAAAAACCACCCACTCCGAGTCATCCCGATACTCGATCAAGCGCACCGGTGCCTGCACCCCGGGCTCCTCCTCCAACCGGAGACCGTAGGCCACCCGGGCCGAAACGCCGTTCAAGGCCGCCAGATCCAGCACCGCCGCCTCCAGCCATAGCTCCGCCGATCGCTTTTCATAGTAGCGCCGCAACACCCCCGTCTCGGGCCGGTCCTCTTCCCGCAGCAACAGGGCGCAGGCATGCCGCACAAACGATCCCTCATCCGCCGAGTGCGCCACAAGATGCTCCACCAAACTCTTCGCCGCTTCCGCCGTCATTCCCGTGAGGGCCGGCTCCACCACCGCCGGCTTGTCACCCCGCGAGGAAAACTTCCGCACCGCCAGGGCCTTCTCCGGCACCCGCAGGCGGAAATACAGACGCTGCGTCCCCGGACGCTCCCGCGCCGTCCACACCGCCCGCCACTCCTCCCCCTGCTCCCGCAGAAATCCATAACCCACCGAGGCCGCCTCGCTCGAAAGAACCCGCTCCTCCAAATACTTCGGCAGCGCCAGCGAGACCGTGATCGGCTCTCCCGTCGGTTGAAAGCTCACCTTCGCCTCCAACAACCACTCGTCCCGCGTCTCCGACGGAATGATCGGATAGCCCAGCCAGATCACCTTCCACGCGACCAAACCACCACCCGCCAACACCAGCAGAAAAACATAGGCAAACAGTAAGCGCCCGCCCTTCATCAGTTCCGGATGTCCTCCTCCGCCAGATAAATGCTGTTGGCATCCACCAAACCAAGCGTGTTGATCGTCGTGCGCCCCAGCAGCACCGGATGGATCATGTCCCCCCGGTCGTTGAGCGAAAACTCAGCTTCCCGCTGCTCGGCACCGATCCGGAACTTCAGCAACACCACGATCCGCTCGTCCAGAACCCCGTCCGCATTGCGGATCCGGGCGGTCCGGGCGAACGGCGCCTCACAACTGATCCCCTCCTCGCCCTCCCCGTCCGGCACCACCACCGTGAATCGCACCCACTTGCCCCCGTCTTTCTCGATCGTCTTGATCTTCTCCGCATGAATCGAGGAGGTCTTCGCCCCCGTGTCCAGCTTCGCCTTGATCCGCGGCTTCTTGCCTTCCAGCGTGATCCATTCCTTCCACCCATACACCTTCCTCGCTTCCGTCGGCACCGCCTTTTCCGGCTCCGCATCGCCCTCCTCCACCTGCGTCGTCCCTCCCTCCTCAATCTCCTCCGCCGCAGGCGCTTCCACCGCAGGCGGGGTCTTCCCGTCCGCCACCGGCACCACCGCAGGATCCTGCGCCCACAGCAGGGCACAGCTCGACATCCAAACAATCAGCAAATAGGGGTTCACGTCCCCACGCTAACCCCCCCTTTCTGAAAAATACTAGTGGAATTCTTGTTTTCCCCTAAATTCCAGCGTGATTCGCCTCTTCCTCGCCTCACTCCTTTTCACGGCCTGCTCCTATTCCGAGAACGGCGGCCAACGATGGAGCCGCGTCCAACTGTCCCGACACACCTTCGACACACCTTCGACATTCCTTCGACATTCCTGTCGGATCGGCTCGCTCCCAACCCTCGGTCACTCCTGAGCTCCCCGCTCCGAATCACTCCCCGGCTCTCTTCATTCCCGCCAAGCGCTTCGCCAATCTCTCCCGCTGCTCTTCCACCACCTCCACTTCCTTCTCCGCCAAACTCACAAACTGCCGCGGATCCTTCTCCATGTCGTAGAGCTCCTCGCTGCCGTCCTTGTAGCGCATGTAGGCCCAGCGCGGCGTCCGCAGCAGATGCGAATCGCTCCGCAAACAATAGGCATCCTCCCGCACCGCCTTCCCCGGATCCTCCAGCTGCGCCGCCAAACTCACCCCCGCGCAATGCCCCGGCACCGCCAGGCCCGCCAACTCCGCCAGCGTCGGATACAGATCCACCGCCTCCACCAATCCCGCACAACTTCCCGCCTTGATCCCCGGTCCCGCCATGATCAACGGCACCCGCGCCGATTCCTCATGCAGGCTCATCTTCTGCCAGAAATCATGCTCCCCGAGGTGATACCCATGGTCACTCGTGAAGACCACGATCGCCCTCCCTGCCATCCCGCTCGCCTCCAACGCGGCCAGCACCTTCCCCACCTGCGCATCCATGTAGCTCACCGCCGCGTAGTAGGCCGACAACACCTTCCGCTTCTCCTCCGGCTTGTCCGCGATCCCGAACGTCCCGGAACGTCCCGCCTTCGGGATGTCTTCCCAGTCCCCCTCCACCGCCTCCGGCAACGTCATTTTCGCCGCCGGATGCGCCATAAAAAAAATTCTCCGGCGCCACCAACGGCACATGCGGCCGCACAAACCCCACCGCCAAAAACAACGGCTCCTCCCGCTTCTCCCGCAGGATCTCCACCGCCTTCGCCGCCGCCAGATGATCCGCCTGCTCCCCCCCCTCGCCCTTCCCCCGCACCACGTAAAAGGCTGACCCAAATCCCAGGCCGTAATGCGCCTCGCGATCCATCCGCACCTGCACATCACCGATGTTCTCCGCCTCCCCCTCCGTCATCCACTCCGGCGCGTGACAGTTGTGCTTCTCACTCCACGACGCCGCATGATCCGGCCCATCCACCCCTGCCGTGATGTCCCCCGGCACCCGCATGTAGTAGATCTTGCTCACCCGCGCCGTGTGCCAGCCCGACTGCTTGAAGTACTCCGGCAACGTCGGCCGCTTCCCCAGCGTCGCCGCCAACTTCTCCGACGAGCCATTCCCAGTCACCCCGTTCTGCTGCGGATACAACCCCGACATCAACGCCGCCCGTGACGGCCCGCACACCGGAAACTGACAATAGGCCCGCGTCCACTTCATCCCCCGCCCCGCCAGCGCATCGATATTCGGCGTCTGCACCTCCCCGTTCCCAAAACACCCCAGCGCCTCCGCCGACAAGTCATCCGCGATCAAAAACAACACATGCACCTTCTCCCCCCCACCACCCACCCACTCAACAACACTCCCATCAACAACAACGCCTTCATCCCCCCCACCCTGAACACCTCCCCTCACCACCACAAGCGGTCTCTATTCCCCGCCTGGCCCAATTCCTCTCCCCCGATCCCACGAAGGTAGGGGACGGTCACTTCCGACCTCTTCTCCCGCCCCCCGGCCCCAAAAACCCCACTTTCCCGACAGATCCACCCCCCCAACCCCGTTAAATACCCACAGATTCTTATTGATACCGAGTCTCAATAGCGCTTTATTCCCTCCGAACCCCATGGCCTTCACCACCGAACTTGAACGCGACAGCGCCCTGAACCTGAGTCAGGCGGCGGTCGGCTGTGAGTTCCAGATCAAGCAACTCGACGGCCCCTCCTGCAAACAACTCCGCGAAATCGGCTTCTGCGAGGAAATGCGCGTCCGCAAGGTCAGCAACGGCCGCAACCTCATCTGCGCGGTCTGCGGCACCCGCCTCGCCCTCAGCCACAAACTCGCCGAACAGGTCTTCGTCACCGCAGTCTAGCTCCCCCGACGACGTGATGAGCACCGGGGAAAACAACACCCTTCCCAAGGTGGCCCTCGTCGGTCACCCCAACGTCGGCAAGACCACCCTCTTCAACCAACTCACCGGCGAACGCCGCAAGGTCGGCAACTACGTCGGCGTCACCGTCGAAAAGGTCAGCGCCACCATCTTCACCCCCCACGGGCACCAGATGGAACTGGTCGACCTCCCCGGCTGTTACTCCCTCACCCCCGAGTCGCCCGATGAGCGTGTCACCCGCGATGTGTTGTTAGGCGACTTCGCCGAGGAGTCCCGGCCCGACCTCGTCATCAACGTGGTCGATGCCGCCAGCCTCGAACGCCACCTCCCCCTCACCCTCCAACTCATCGAACTCGGCCTCCCCGTCCTCGTCGCCCTCAACCAGGTCGACCGCGCCGAAGCGGCCGGCCTCCGCCTCAATCCCCAGGTCCTCTCCGACGAACTCGGCGTCCCCGTCGTGGCCTGCCAGGCCACCAGCGGCAAGGGGGTCGTCCAGCTCAAGCAGGCCCTCCGCTTCCCCCTTCCCCCCCCCGCCGAGCGCCGATGGAAGGGCTCCACCGCCCTCGAGCACGCCGTCGCCGAGCTTTCCAAAAAGCTTGCCACCCTCGGCATGGAGCGCCCCAAAGTCCACGCCCTCCAGCTCCTCGGCGATACCGACTACCGCGTCAAGGTCCAGCCCAAGCTCCCCCGCGAAGCCCAGATCGCCGCCCGCGAAGCCGCCGCCGCCTGCATCAAGGAGAACCTCGTCCCCGAGGACGAAATCATCAAACTCCGCACCCAGACCATCCGCCGCGCCATCACCGCCGCCACCCACACCATGCGCAACGAGGGAGAAACCCTCTCCGACAAAATCGACCGCGTCGCTCTCCATCCCATCGGCGGTTGGTTCTTCTTCGCCGCCATCATTTTCGCCATCTTCTGGTCCATCTTCCGCTTCGCGGAAATTCCCATGCACTGGGTCGAATTGGGCGTCGGCCACACAAAGGACTGGGTCGGCGGCCTCCTCCCGGATGGCGACCTCAACTCCCTCCTCACCGACGGCATCATCGAAGGCGTCGGCGCCGTCGTCATCTTCCTCCCCCAAATCCTCCTCCTCTTCTTCCTCATCGGCCTCCTCGAAGGCTCCGGCTACATGTCCCGCGCCACCTTCCTCATGGACAAGGTCATGGCCCAGGTCGGCCTCTCCGGAAAATCCTTCCTCCCCCTCCTCTCCGGCTACGCATGCGCCATCCCCGGCGTCATGGCCACCCGCAGCATCAACAGCAACAAGCAGCGCCTCCTCACCATCCTCGTCCTCCCCTGGCAGTCCTGCACCGCCCGCCTCCCCGTTTACGCCATCCTCATCCCCCTCCTCATCCCCTCCGTCCTCGGGCAGACCACCATGATGTTCTTCATCTACTTCCTCGGCACCGGCACCGCCCTCGGCGTGGCCTGGCTGCTCAGCAAGCGCATCGGCGTCGGCGAAGCCGCCCCCCACTTCCTCCTCGAACTCCCCCCCTACCGCCTCCCCGACTTCAGCTACGTTTTCCGCCACGTCCTCGACCGCGCACTCGCCTTCCTCCGCAAGGCCGGCTCCCTCATCCTCGGCATCGTCATCCTCCTCTGGGCCCTCGGCACCTACCCCAAGGCCCCCTCCGGCGAGGAACAGGACCAGTTCAACTACTCCGCCATGGGCCGCATCGGCCACTTCATCGAACCCGTCGTCAAACCGCTCGGCTGGGACGCCCGCCTCGGCACCGCCACCCTCGCCTCCTTCGCCGCCCGCGAGGTCTTCGTCTCCCAGGTCGCCGTCTCCTTCGCCGTGGAGGAGAACGAGGACGACGACGAAACCTTCCGCGCCCAGATCCGCACCGCCATGACGGACGCCAAAAAGTCCGACGGCTCCCCCGCCTACCCGCCCCTCACCGTCCTCTCCGTCCTCATCTTCTATATCTACGCCCTTCAATGCCTCCCCACCACCGCCGTGGTGCAGCGCGAAACCAAATCCTGGAAATGGGCCCTCGCCCAACTTGCAGGAATGAGCCTCTTCGCCTATCTTGCCGCGCTCATCGTCTACCAAGGCGGAAGCCTCCTCGGCTTCTAACCGCCATCCCCCCCCCCCCACGCTCATGACCTGGATCTCCCAGCACTGGCAAACCCTCGCCGCCGCCACCATCGTCGCGGTCACCCTCCTCATCTTCCTCATCCGCGCCCTCCGCCGCAAAAAATCCCCCGGCTGCGGCCACAACTGCGGCTGCAACAAGTAGCACCAAAACGTGGCGCAGGCTTCCTGCCTGGCGTCCCCGCCGCCACGGATCTCCCAAATCGTAGCGCTGGTTTCCAACCTGCGAATGGCCAACGGAAATCCGTTCCGTCGCCCAACCGCCACACACCTGCTTCCCGACTTCTGCCTCCCCGCGCAAGCTCCCTCAATGGTCGATGCTCATCCGCCGGACCACCATCCCCGGTCAACCCGAACGCTCCAACCGGCCATTCGGCTCAAGTGCGATACTCCTCCTCAAGCACGACCCGTCGAAACAGCCCTGATCTCCCCCGACATTGCGTTCACCATTCTAAGGTCGCTGAACACTACGTCCATCGCGTTTGTACTTGTCCAAAAGCGCCGCAAGCTCCCGAACGATCGCGGGATTCTGGCCGGCCACGTTCTGTGATTCCCCGGGATCGCTCTGCAAATCATACAAGTGTGGGATGTCTCCCCCTTTGTAAGGATGACCCAATCCACTCGTCGCTTTCACCAAAAGCTTCCACTTGCCCTTCCGCAGGGCAAAATGACCCCCAAAGTCGTGATGCACCACAGCTTGACGTGGGGATGTATCAATCTCCTTCCCATGCAAGCCAGGCAGAAAACTAAGGCTGTCTTCACCGGCCTCGTCCGGCAACGGGGCACCTACAATATCCACACATGTAGCCAGCAGATCGGTCAGGCAAATCGGTTGACTATTTTTTGTCTGCGGCTTGATGGTGGCAGGCCATCGCACCAGAAACGGCACGCGATGACCACCGTCAAAGGTTCCCCCCTTGTAACCTCTGTACACAGCACTCGGAAAATGCCCCTGCTCCTCAAATTGTTTGACCCCGATATAGTAGGCACAGCCATTATCCGCCGTAAAGATAACGAGGGTGTTGTCGCTTAGCCCTTTCTCCTTCAACGCCGCCAGGACCCGGCCGACCGTATCATCCACCTCAATACAGAAATCCGCATACTTGCCTAGCTTGCCAGCCAGCTTGCTTTTGCCTTGAAAGGATTTGGACGGACCAATGGGTGTATGTGGGGCATTCAATGGCAAATACAAAAAGAAAGGGCGCTGTTTGTCCTGCTCCTTGATGTATGAGACGGCCTTGCGGGTAAATTCAGGAAGAAAATCTTCCGGCCTGAGGTCCTTGTCCGCAAACCCATTCCCACCAAAAAGTCCGTTTTTGACTGTTGGTATGGTGACTGCCTTGTCCTGCTCCAGAAAGATATGCGGCGGCATGTCGAGCGAGGCATTAATGCCAAAAAAGTAGTCAAAACCCATGTCCACAGGTCCGTTTCGGAATGGCTTTGTAAAATCCACATCATCCTCCTTGTTCGTTACCTGCCCGGGGTTTGATTTGCTGCTCCAATCCATCCCCAGATGCCATTTACCGATCATGCAGGTATTGTAATCATGCTTCTTCAGGTAGGACGCGACATTCAGTCGGGACGGACTCATCAAGCTGTTGTCATAATTCCATAAAACCGCCTCCTTCAATCGTGTGCGCCAACAGTAGCGACCGGTCAGGATGCCATAACGAGTAGGGCTGCATACGGATGAGCCGGAATGGGCATCGGTAAAACACATCCCCTCCTTTGCCAGGCGATCAATGTTCGGCGTCTGAATCTTGGATTCGGGATTGAGGGCGCTGACATCCCCATAGCCCATGTCATCCGCCAAAATATAAACGATGTTCGGTAAGGCTCCTGTTCCGTCTTTCGCAATGGCGGCATACCCTGAACAGGCCAGGATTGCTGCCGCGATGCCCATTGATCTTATGCAATTACATGGATTCATCTTCTTTTTCCAGGTGGCAACGCGGCCCCTCACAACTGCGTCCTTCATGGAAATCTTGTAGCGGATTTGAGCGACGCGGCAAGGCTTAAGCAGACATGCCGGAGCAGATCCGATGCCGTCTGATAGTCAGCGGAATCCAGATGCTCCCGCCGACAACCAGAGGTGTCGACATCGTCCCCCACCGCTATTCTCCTTCATTCGATTGTTGATGCGGGTTTGCAGGACCTTCCTGATACAGATGTCTGGAACCAAGCGCTTCTACAAGTGCCGCAATCTTCTGATCTCGGTGGTCAGGGCGCTCGTAGTTCCCTGCGAAATCTCTCCGGGGTCATGGTGACGGTGCCGATTGGTTGTCTCTGCAGAATGTCCGCATGGTGGACGGATGCGGACTGCAGGGCCCCTTGAGTCGCCATCTCCCACCGGCGGACTGAGCTCCCCTCAAGCCACTCTCTGCACAAGCCCCTAGCCCCTTTGCACAGATCGTGCTTTACCCACCGCGTGAGCCGCGAAAAGGAGCGCCTCGCCGAGGACAAGCGGCGGGAACGGAACTGGAAACGCTTGGGGACCCTTCCTCAGCGAACGCCAGTGGGGCACCGTGCGCGAGGATTACTCCGACCACGGCCACAGTTGGAGCGCCTTCACCCACGACGAATCCCGCTTCCGGGCCTACCGCTGGGGCGAGGACGGCCTGCAGGGCTGGTGCGACCGCCAATGCCGCCTCTGTTTCGCCCCCGCCCTTTGGAACGGCAAGGACCCCATCCTCAAGGAACGCCTCTTTGGCCTCGGGGGCCACGAAGGCAACCACGGCCCCGATCCCGCCCCCCTGCAGATCCTCCCCTCCCTCTGGTTTCGCAACACCTGGTCCTGGGGTGCCACCCGCGAGTCCCCCGTGCGCAAGCCCTCCATCGTCCTCGAGGGCAACCGCCTCCGCCTCGACCACGACAGCCTCGGCCAATTCCTCTTCCACGCCGATTCCCCCGACTGCGACCTCGGCCCCCGCTGGGTCTTCACCGAAAACGAAACCCACACCGCCGACCCCCGCCACCACAGCAAGGACGCCTTCCACCGCCTCCTCGTCGGCAAAAACAAGCGGGCCGTCTCCCACCACAGGAAGGGCACCAAGGCGGCCGGCATCTTCTCCTTCAACATCCCCCCCGGCACCACCGTCGTCGTCCGCTGCCGCCTCCACGGCGTCAAGGAGGACAACGGCATCCCCGGCCTCGACCACTTCCACGAAACCTTCGACGAACACATCGCCGAGTGCCGCGACTTCTACCGGGAGATCATCCCCCCCGACCTCCCGCCCGAGGAGAACCTCATCTTCCGCCAGGGCTACGCCGGCCTCCTCTGGTCCAAACAGTTCTACCACTACGTGGTCGAGGAATGGCTCAACGGCGACAACGAGGCCTTCCACCCCTCCGACTCCCGCCTCAAGGGCCGCAACGCCGACTGGCCGCACTTCTTCGCCCGGGACATCTTCTCCATGCCCGACAAGTGGGAATACCCCTGGTTCGCCGCCTGGGACACCGCCTTCCACATGATCCCCTTCGCGACGATCGATCCCGACTTCGCGAAACACCAGCTCCTCCTGCTACTACGCGAGTGGTACATGCACCCCAACGGCCAGCTTCCGGCCTACGAGTGGAACTTCTCCGACGTCAACCCCCCCGTCCACGCCTGGGCCGTCTGGCGCGTTTACAAGATCGCCGATCCCAAGGGCCGGCGCGACCTCCTCTTCCTCGAACGGGCCTTCCAGAAACTCCTCCTCAACTTCACCTGGTGGGTCAACCGCAAGGATGTCGAGGGACGCCACGTCTTCGGCGGCGGCTTCCTCGGCCTCGACAACATCGGGGTCTTCGACCGCTCCCACGCCCTCCCCGGCGGCGGCGTCCTCCACCAGGCCGACGGCACCGCCTGGATGGGCTTCTACTGCCTCACCATGCTCTCCATGGCCCTCGAACTAGCCATCGAGAACCCCGCTTACGAGGACATCGCCTCCAAGTTCTTCGAGCACTTCGTCCACATCACCGAAGCCATGAACGCCCTCGGCGGCACCGGCCTCTGGGACGAGCAGGACGGGTTCTACTACGACCAGCTCATCGTCGACCGCGACAAGCCCATCCCCCTGCGCATCCGCTCCCTCGTCGGCCTCCTCCCCCTTTGCGCCGTCACCGTCCTCAAGCAAAAGACCATCAACGCCCTGCCCGGCTTCAAGAAGCGCATGGACTGGTTCCTCGCCAACCGCCCCGAGCTGGTCGAATATATCAGCGTCCGCAAATTCGAGAACAGCAAAAACCCGGTCCGCTGCCTCCTCGCCATCCCCACCGAGGAGCGCCTCCGCAAATGCCTCACCCGCATGCTCGACTCCGCGGAGTTCCTCTCCAACTTCGGCATCCGCTCCCTCAGCAAGGCCCACCAGGCGCAACCGTTCGTCTTCACCCACGGCGGCCGCCACAACGAGGTCGCCTACACCCCCGGCGAAGCCACCACCGACATGTTCGGCGGCAACTCCAACTGGCGCGGCCCCATCTGGTTTCCCACCAACTTCCTCCTCATCGAGGCCCTCGAACGCTACCATTACTTCTACGGCGACGACTTCACCCTCGAACACCCCAGCGGCTCCGGCCTCCACAAGACCCTGCGCGAAATCGCCATCGACCTCTGCGACCGCCTCATCTCCCTCTTCCTCCCCGGCGAGAATGGCCGCCGCCCCTGCTTCGGCGAGGCCACCCGCTACGCCGAGGTCCCCCACTGGCAAAACCTCCTCCTCTTCCACGAATACTTCCACGCCGAGACCAGCGAAGGCCTCGGCGCCTCCCACCAGACCGGCTGGACCGCCCTCGTCGTCCGCCTCATCCGCGAACGCCGCGAAAAACTCCTCCAAGTCTGACCTTACAACCCTCCCCTCCCCGCAACGCCAATCCTCCCCACCCCCCTCAAAAACATTGCCCCGCCTCCCAAACAGGAAGCGGGGCAAGTGGGAAATCCTTCGTTCCCGGGAATCAACCCTCCTCTTCCTCCTTCTCGGGAGCGGTCCAGGTATTCACGACGAATTTTGTCGCCTTGGTCCCAAGGGACTTCACAGCCTCCTCCTTGGTGATTCCTTCTTTCTCGCCAACGACAGTGACTTTCTGAGTGCTCGGGGTGTCCCCGGCCTCGATCTTCACTTCCTTGACACCCGGGAGCTTCATGAACGCCTCACGGACGCTCACTTTACAGCCACCTCAGGTAATGCCGGTCATGCCGGCCACGTATTCAATGGTCTTGGCTTCGGCCTCTTCGGCCGCAGGCACCGACGCGTCAGCCGCAAAGCCGATCGACGGAGCCAGTCCAAGAGCCGCCACAAATGCAAGGGTCTTGATGGTTTTCATGTCTGTTTTGTGTATTGCCCCCTATTTCGAAGGAACGGTGCCATAGTAGCACCATTCTTGAGACGCACAAATCCCCCCATTTTTTTCCAAATAGTGCCACTGGGGGCCCGAAATGCCCCCTTTGGCCCCGGAACCCACCATTCCCCCCTCCCCCCATCACCTTTCCTCCTCCCGATTTGCCCTCGCGCCGCTCCCCACTCTTGCCTCCTCCGGCATTTTCTTGGACCGTCCCCGGCATGCCCACCCGCTCCGGGATCCTCCTCCTCGTCTCTGGCCCCTCCGGATCCGGCAAGACCACCCTCTGCCGCCGCCTCGCCCAGACCGGGGCCGCCCACTACTCAGTCTCCTGCACCACCCGCCCCCCCCGCGAAGGTGAACTCAATGGCCGCGACTACCACTTCCTCACCCGCGACCAGTTCGAAACTGACATCGCCGCCGGCCAGCTCCTCGAACACGCCGAAGTCCACGGCCATCACTACGGCACCCTCCGCTCCGAGGTCCATTCCTTCCTCGAACGCGGTCAGGACGTGGTCATGGACATCGATGTCCAGGGTGCCGCCCAGGTCCGCGCTTGCGACGACGCCGCCATCCAATGCGCTCTCGTCGACCTCTTCGTCATGCCCCCCGACGAGGAGGAACTCCGACGACGTCTCTCGGCCCGGGCCACCGACTCCCCCGAAGTCATCGCGCTCCGCATGCAAAATGCCCTCCATGAAATGGAACACTGGCACGAATACCAATACTGCCTCGTCTCCGGCGACCGCGAGGCCGACTACAGCCGCTTCCACGCCCTCCTCACTGCCGAACGCCTGCGCGTTCAGCGTCTCAGGAAGTAGTTCCCGATCGAGAATCGGCCTTTCGTTCGGATGGACTGAACCTCCTCCCCAAGGCCGCTGTCCGCATCAATTTACAAACCATCCTTCCCGCTCTAACAATTCCCGCGGCCACTCCGGTAAACGCGGACTTTTCCGGGCCCAGCAACGGCTACGCCCGCTATGACCTCGAGATCATTCCCGTCACCCTGAACTGGAAACTTGAGAAGCCGGTCAGCCCGACCCTCAACGCCTACACCAGCATCGGTGCCGGTGTCGCCTTCATGGAAGGTGAAGCCCGCATCGGCAGCAGCAGCAGGTCCTCCGACGATGATCTGGTCTTCTATGCCCAGGCCACCGGCGGCGTCCTCTACAACGTCAACCAATCCTTCGAGGTCTTCGGTGGTGCACGGCTCATCTACTTCGATGATCCCGAATTCAACCTCTTCGGAACCTCCACCGAATTCCACGGAGTCGATAACGTTGACGTCCTTCTCGAAGTCGGCGGCCGAGTGAACTTCTAATTCAACCATCATCCTCAAAAAACCCGCGGTCGCCCCGGCAACCGCGGGTTTTTTCGTGCCCAATCATCTCAACTCCCGCGACCACTCCGGTGGCTGCGGCTTTTTATGCCTCCACAGGCAAATCTTTCCGTGCCATCTCTGCCCGCCGTGGTCTAATTCCCCCGTGTCCAACATCGTCCTAGGCGTCACCGGATCCATCGCCGCCTACAAAGCGGCCGATCTGGCCAGCCAACTCACCAAGGCCGGACATGAGGTCCACTGCGTCCTCACCCGCGCCGCCACCGAGTTCATCACCCCCCTCACCCTCCAGGTCCTCTCCCGTCAACCGGTCCTCAGCACCCTTGAGGACGAGAAAAATTCCTGGAAACCCGGTCACATCGAACTCGCCGATCAGGCCGACCTCTTCCTCGTCGCCCCCCTCAGCGCCAATACCCTCGCCCACTTCGCCCAGGGCCTCGCCCCCGACCCCCTCTCCTCCATCTACCTCGCCCTCCCCCGCAGCACCCCCGTCCTCCTCGCCCCGGCCATGAACGGCAAAATGTGGTCCCACCCCGCCACCGGGCGAAACATCACCACCCTCAAAAACGACGGCTGCCACTTCGTCGATCCCGCCGAGGGGGATCTCGCCTGCGGATACCAGGGCGTCGGCCGCCTCGCCGACATCGACACCGTCCTCGCCGCCGCAGCCGTGCTCCTCCCATCGTGAAGATCCTCATCACCGCCGGCCCCACCCGCGAGGCCATCGATCCCGTCCGCTACCTCACCAACCGCTCCTCCGGCAAGATGGGCTACGCCCTCGCTGCCGCCGCCGTCCACAAGGGCCACGAAGTCCTCCTCATCTCCGGCCCCACCTGCCTCGATGTCCCCTCCGGGATCGACTTCCTCCCCGTCGAGTCCGCCGCGGAAATGTTCGACGCCGTCAAACATTGGATCGGCCGCATGGATGTCGCCATCCTTGCCGCCGCCGTCGCCGACTACAGGCCAGCCACCGTGCCGGTGCACAAAATCAAAAAAACCGGCGAGACCTTGACCCTCGAACTGGTCCGCAATCCCGATGTCCTCGGATCAGCCCGCCGCGAGTTCGCCTTCACCGGCCTCCTCGTCGGCTTCGCCGCCGAAACCGAAAACCTCGAGGCCAACGCGAGGGACAAGCTGACACGCAAGGGCTGCGACCTCATCATCGCCAACGACGTCTCCCGCCCCGACATCGGCTTCGACTCCAACGACAACGAAGTCCTCCTCGTCCACCCCGACCACGCCGTCACCCTCCCCAAGGCTGACAAGGAACACCTCGCCTTCCACATCCTCGAGGCCGTCCTCGAACTTCCCGCCCCGACCCTCAACACCCCATGAAATCGACCTCCCTCCTCTTCCTGGCCCTACTCCTGTCCACCCCCCTCGCCCCCGGCGACACCCCCGCCGAAGTGGCTGCCGCCTACAGCAGAACGGTCCTCCTCCCCCTCGTCAAATCCCCCGGCCAGGACAAGAACCTCTTCAAAAAGTTCAAGATGGTGGAGGACTCCCCCTGGAATCCCAACTGCTGGGCGGCCTCGCTGGGCTTCGACCAGTTCACCGGCATCGGCTGGGGCACCGACCGCGCCGGCGTCCTCGTCACCCCCGAACACGTCCTCTCCGCCGCCCACTACGGCAACAACTCGGTCGAAGGCATGCACTTCTACGACAAGGACGGCCATTACCTCGGCCATCGCGCCCTCGCCATCGGCAAGGACAAACTCGTCCTCCTCCTCAACCTTCCCAACGACGTCCGCGTCGGCCGCCTCGAAAGCCCCGCCCCCGCAGGCGCCAAAATCTACGCCCTCCCCGATCCCAAGTCCGCCGACCTCCGCACCTCCTGGGTCAACCTCCCCCCCGAGCAACTCCCCCTCCTCCTCGCCACCGACTGGCGCGACCCCATTCCAAAAAAGAACCCCGCCGATCCCGAGGAACCCCAGCAATGGATAAGCACCCGCTCCGTCCATCCCGTCCGTCTCAGATCCGCCAACTCCCTCTCCCTCTCCTGGACCTACGGCCCCAACGGCGAACCCGCCGTCGATTCCTCCTACCACGGCATCGTCAATCTCGGCGACAGCTCCCATCCCCTCTTCTGGGTCACCAAATCAGGCCTCGTCCTCGCCAGCACCTTCTCCAGCACCTCCGCTGGCCCCAACTACGGCAGCCCCGATATCCAACAATCCATCCAGGACGCCATCGACAAACTCGGCGGCTCCAAAAAATACACCCTCAAAACCGCCCCGGTTCCCTGATCCCCATCCCCACCCCGTGACCCACCCCGTGACCCACCCCGTGACCCACCCCGTGACCCACCCCGTGACCCACCTCGACACCGCCATCTCCGCCTGCCGCGCCGCCGGACAACTCCTCCGCGATCACTTCGGCACCGACCTCAGCATCGACACCGCCGAACACCACGACGTCAAACTCGCCCTCGACCGCGAGTCCCAGGAACTCATCACCGACGTCATCCTCAAGGCCTTCCCCGACCACGCCATCTACGGCGAGGAAGGCATCGCCGGCAACCAGGACTCCCCCCTCGAATGGATCGTCGATCCCATCGACGGCACCGTCAACTTCCTCTACGGCATCCCCCACTTCTGCATCTCCATCGCCCTCCGCAAAAACGGCGAAATCATCCTCGGCACCATCTACGACCCCATGGTCAATGAACTCTGGACCATCGAAAAGGGCGGCAAACCCCTCCTCAACGGCAGAGAAATCAACGCCTCCCCCCGCACCAAACTCGAGGAGTCCATCATCTTCGTCGGCTGCGGCAAAACCGAGGATGCCCTCGCCACCGGACTCAAACGATTCGAACGCGCCTCCCTCAAGGCCCGCAAAATGCGCATGATGGGCTCCGCCGCCCTCGGCATGGCCTACATCGCCTCCGGACGACTCGATGCCTACATCGAATCCCGCATCTCCCTCTGGGACATCGCCGCCGGCAAACTCCTCGTCGAAGCCGCCGGCGGCAAGGTCGATCTCTCCCCCCTCCCCGGCACCGAGGACGCCTGGTCCATCGTCGCCTCCAACGGCAAAATCCCCCTCCACGAAATCCTCTGATCACCGCCGGTCCCCAGACCGGCATCCTCCGATTCCCCCAATTCCGCATTCCGCATTCCAACTTCCCCATTCCTCATGACCCGCTCCGGCATCGGCTACGACGTCCACCAATTCGCAGAACACCGCCCCCTCATCCTCGGCGGCGTCACCATCCCCCATACCCACGGCCTCGCCGGTCACTCCGATGCCGATGTCCTCTCCCATGCCATCGCCGACGCCATCCTCGGGGCCCTCGGCCTCCCCGACATCGGTCACTACTTTCCCCCCTCCGATCCCTCCATCGAAGGCATCTGCTCCCTCGACATCCTCGCCAAATGCCGCGAACTCCTCGCCGAACACCGCGCCACCCTCAACAATATCGACTCCACCCTCATCGCCGAAACCCCCAAGATCCTCCCCCACGCCGCCGCCATGAAGGAAAACATCGCCACCGCCCTCCGCATCACCTCCGGACAGATCGGCATCAAGGCCACCACCAACGAAACGATGGGCTTCGTCGGCCGCAAGGAAGGCATCGCCGCCTTGGCCATCGCCTCCCTCGACTGCCCCTGAGAACCCTACGGATTCTCCGAAAACACATCCCCGTGCACCGGGTGATCGTCCCCTTCGTCCGGAATGGCCGGCAGCGCCTCCCCGCTCTCCACAATCCCCTCCTCCGCCTCGGTGGGATCCGAGGTCATCGCGATGTGGAACAACGCATCACCCTCTCCCACCAAACCCTCATTGCTCCGTCCAATCACAAACCCCGAAAGCGACGCCGTCACCGGAACCTCCCGCGGACCAAAGGGATCGCCGACAAAGCCAAGCATGTCCCCTTCGTTGACCGCCTTCCCCAAACCGACCAAAGGCGTGAACAATCCTCCCAGCGGAGCCCGGTCCCACGCACTCCGCCGACACACCACGGTCGGCGTCTTCCGCACCTCCCCCTTCTTCCGCGGCGGCAACATCTCCAAATGCCGCATCACCGAAAACACACCCTGCATTCCAAATCGTATCGTCGCCGCATCCAATCGCAGCGCCTCCCCACTCTCATAAAGCACCACCGGCTTTCCCGCCACCCGGCAGGCTTCCCGAAAGGACCCCTCCCGCGTCGAGGACACCAGAATCGCCGGCGGATTGAAGGCCTTCGCCAACTCCATCGACGCCCGGTCATTGGATGTCACCCGCACCTGCGGCAGATTCCCCCGGTTCACCGCGCCGGAATGCATGTCGATCACCGCATCCACCAGCGGCAACAACTCCCCCGTCATCACCTTCGCCAACCGCGCCCCCAGCGATCCCGCCGCCGCCCCCGGAAACAACCGGTTCAAATCACGTCGATCCGGCAAATACCGCGTCCCCGCCATGAAGGAGGTCATGTTCATCACCGGCACCGCAATCAGCGTCCCCCTCAACCGCTTCAAGGCCGGCGACATCATCACCCGGCGCACCACCTCCGCTCCGCAAACCTCGTCCCCATGCAAACAGGCCGTCACCATCAGACACGGCCCCGGACGCTTCCCCCGCCATACCCGCGCCGTCAACTTCACCGGCGCATGCGACAACAAACTCGCCACCGGCAGATCCACCAAGGCATGATGCCCCGGCGCGATGCTATGCCCTCCGAGCTGAAAATCCCCCCACATTAGCCTTTGCCGCGCGTCTTGGTCTTCCCCTCCTTCGCGTCCGTCTCAAGGAACTTGATGATCATGCCCGCCACGTTCTTGTTCGTCGCCGTCTCGATTCCTTCCAAACCCGGGGAGGAATTCACCTCCATGATCACCGGACCGTGATTCGATCGCAGCAAATCCACTCCCGCCACATTCAATCCCATCACTCCCGCCGCGCGGACCGCCGTGCTCCGCTCCTCCGGCGTGATCTTGATCACCGTGGCCGATCCGCCGCGGTGCAGGTTCGAGCGAAACTCACCCTCCTTCCCCTGCCGCTTCATCGCCGCCACCACCTTGCCACCCACCACCAGACAACGAATGTCCGCACCTCCCGCTTCCTTGATGAACTCCTGCGCCATGATGTTCGCGTTCAATCCCCGAAACGCCTCGATCACCGACTCCGCCGCCTTCGCCGTCTCCGCCAACACCACGCCCACTCCCTGCGTGCCTTCCAGCAACTTCACCACGATCGGCGCACCACCACAGGTCTTGATCAAATGCTGCGTCGCCTTCGGATCGTGCGCAAACGAGGTCACCGGCAGGCCCACACCCTTCCGAGCCAGCAACTGCACACTCCGCAACTTGTCCCGCGAACGCGAAATCGCCACCGACTCGTTCAACGGAAAAACCCCCATCATCTCAAACTGCCGGACCACCGCCGTCCCAAAAAACGTGTGCGACGCCCCGATCCGCGGAATCACCGCATCATAATCCTTTAACTCCTCGTCCCCCAAATAAATCGACGGCCGATGCGTCGCGATGTTCATGTGGCACTTCAGATAGTCGATCACCCGCATCTCGTGCCCCAGCTCTTCACCCGCTTCCATCAGTCGGCGCGTTGAGTAGAGCTTTCGGTTTCTGGAGAGGATTGCGATCTTCATTACTCCATCGCTCTTAAGGCCTTCCATCCACCCCGACAAGCCGAATTCAAAAATCCATCCGGCACCCGATCAGTCCTCCTCATCGTCATCCTCCGGAGGCAGCGCCTCGATCTCCTTGGGCTCCGGCTTCTGCTTCGGCTTCCGCCCCATCAGGTTTGTCCTCCCCGAGTCCACCAGACCCATCGCCCGGATGATCTTCCGCCCGATCAGCACCGGGTTGATCATGTCGTCCCGCGTGTTCAGCGAAAACTCCCCCACCCGCTGCACCCCGCCGATCCAAAAATGCAACTCCACCACCAAGCGCTCCGATTTGTGCCCGTCCGCATTCCGGATCCGCGCCGTCCGCACCACCGGGCACTCATAGCGCACCGAGTGCACCTTCCCCGCATCGCGGTTCGGATCGAACACCGTGAACTTCACCCAATTCTTCCCCTCCCGCTCAAAGGTCCGGATGTCCTCCGCGTGAATGCACGAGGTCCGCGCCCCCGTGTCCAGCTTGGCCCGCAGCGCCTTCCGCTTCCGCTCAAACAGGATCCACTCCCGCCAACCAAACACCAACGGCCCCTCAGGTTCTTTCTCCGCTTCTTTTCTCATGATGACGACTCTTCCGGCACCCGCCGCCGTTCTTCAGCAGGCCGCAACCTCACCAGCTGCGGAAAGTAGACCTCCATCGTCAGCCCGTAGAACACACATTGCAACCCGATGAACTCCAGAATCAAAAATATCCCGGACAATACCATGAATATTACCAACCCGCCGCTCTCGCCAGCGCCGTGCCAATCTCCGCCGGCGTCTCCGCCACCGTGATCCCACACTCCGCCAAAATCGCCTTCTTCGCCTCCGCGGTGTCCTCCGCACCTCCCACAATCGCTCCCGCGTGACCCATCCGGCGTCCCGCAGGCGCCGTCGCTCCCGCGATGAATCCCGCAATCGGCTTCCTGCAGAACTCCTTCGCCCACCGCGCCGCTTCCGCCTCCGCGCTCCCCCCGATCTCCCCGATCATGATGATCGCCTCGGTCTCCGGGTCCTCATTGAACAGCTTCAAACAATCCAAATGCGAGGTCCCGTTGATCGGATCGCCCCCGATCCCCACACAGGTGCTCTGGCCGAAACCAAGCTGCGTAGTCTGCCACACCGCCTCATAGGTCAGCGTCCCGGAACGCGACACGATCCCCACCTTCCCCCGCTGATGAATGTAGCCCGGTGCAATCCCGATCCGGCACCCGCCCGAAGAATCCGGACCTCTCCCCGGGGTCACGATCCCCGGACAGTTCGGCCCGATCAACCGCGACGACGAACCGCACATCGCCTCCTTGGCCCGCATCATGTCCATCACCGGAATCCCTTCCGTGATCGCCACCACCAACGCCATCCCCGCATCCACCGCTTCCAAAATCGCATCCGCCGCAAAGGGAGGCGGCACAAAAATCGCCGAAGCCGTCGCCCCGGTCTCTCTCGCCGCCTGCTCCACCGTGTCAAAAATAGGCACCTTGTGCCCCCCGTGCTCGAACACCTGCCCACCCTTCCCGGGAGTCACTCCCGCCACCAGCTTCGTCCCGTAATCCAGGCTCAGCTGCGCATGCTTCCCACCAAATCCGCCCGTGATGCCCTGCACCAGGACCTTCGTGTTCTCATCAACTAAAATCGCCATTGTATCGTTCCTTAAAGTTTACTTCGTCGACGCCACCACCTTCTTCGCCGCATCCAGAATGTCGTCCGCCGCGATCAGGTTCAGCCCGCTTGCCGCCAGCGTCTTCTTCCCCTCCGCCACGTTGTTCCCCTCCAGCCGCACCACCAGGGGAATCTTCAGCGCCACTTCCTTCGTCGCCGCCACAATCCCCTCCGCAATCACGTTGCAATCCATGATCCCGCCGAAAATGTTCACCAGGATCGCCTCCACCTTCGGATCCCCCGTGATGATCCGAAACGCCGCCACCACCTGTTCCTTGGTCGCCCCGCCCCCCACGTCCAGAAAGTTCGCCGGCTCCCCGCCCGCATACTTGATGATGTCCATCGTCGCCATCGCCAGCCCCGCCCCATTCACCAAACAGGCGATGTTCCCATCCAGCCCGATGTAGTTCAGCCCGGCCCACGAGGCCGCCACCTCGCGCGGGTCCTCCTCGTCCGTGTCCCGGTAGGCCACAATGTCCGGATGGCGATAGAGCGCGTTGTCATCGAAACCAAACTTCGCATCCAGTGCCAGGATCTCCCCCGCCGGCGTCTCCACCAGCGGGTTGATCTCCACCATCGAACAATCGCAGTCCAGGAACAGCTTGTAGAGGTTCGTCAGCAGTTTCCCGAAGGCCTTCGCCTGCGCGCCCTTCAGCCCCAGCCCCGCCGTCAGCTTCCGCACCTCGTAGGCCTGCAAACCAGCCAGCGGATGAATGAACACCCGCAATATCTTTTCCGGCGTCTTCTCCGCCACCTCCTCAATGTCCATCCCCCCCTCCGTCGATGCCACGATCACCGGCCGCGCCGTGGCCCGGTCCAGCAGGATCGCCAGATAGTATTCGTGCGCGATGTCCACCGACTCCGCCACCATCACCTTGCGCACCAGCTTGCCCTCTTCCCCGGTCTGCTTCGTCACCAGCGTCTCCCCCAGCATCTTCGCGGCGAACTCCCCCGCCTGCTCCGGTGTGTCGATGAGGTGCACCCCTCCCTTGAAACCATTCTTGAACGTCCCCTTGCCCCGACCACCCGCATGCACCTGTGCCTTGATCACCAGCCCCTTTCCTCTGATCGCCTTCGCCGCCGCCACAGCCTCCTCCGGCGTCCCCGCCACCGTCCCCCGCGGGCTCGGGACCGAAAATTTGTCGAACAACTCCTTGGCTTGATACTCGTGGATATTCATGGCGCGGAACGCCGCGACGCTAGCCACCCACCCCCCCCATGCAACCCCGAACTACCCCTCCCCCCAGAAACTCCCCTCCCCTCGTAGCGGCGCCTCTGCGAGGCGTCGGCGGTTCCACCCCCCTCCCCGCCAAGGCCCCTCCCCCATCCTCGCAAACCGCCGCCCCCACCCATGGCGGCGATTTCCAACCGCCAAGCCGGCTCCCCCCAACAGTGGCGTGACCGTCCCGCCTGCCCGGGCGTAGCCTCCGGCGAAGACTGGGTCGCATGCCTCTCCCCCCTCCCTCCGCGTAGCGGCGCCTCTGCGAGGCGTCGGCGGTTCCACCCCCCTCTCCACCAAGGCCCCTCCCTCATCCTCGCAAACCGGCCGCCTCCTCCCTCCCCCCCAATCATCATTCAATATTCGGCTCCCCACTCCCCACTCCCCACTCCCCACTCCGCATTCCTCACTCCGCATTCCGCATTCCGCATTCCTCCCCCACTCACTCCACCCGACTACAAATCACCCCGCCCTTCGTCATCGTCTCCAACACTTCCCCTTCCTTCACCTCCTCCGGCCCTCGCACCACCTTCCCATCCGGACCAAAGGTGATCGAAAACCCCCGCTCAAACGCCGACTCCGGCCCCAGCGCCTTCACCATCCCCCGCAAGCGCACCAGCTTCGCCTCACTCCCCTCCAAGCGCCGCCGCATTCCGTGCCGCAGCTTCAACTTGATCTGCCCCAGCCCCTCCCGCCGCCGCTCCACCAGCACCAGCGGATGCAGCACCTTCCACGAGGCCCGGTGATCCCGCACCTCCGCCTCCGCTTCGCTCAACCGATCCTTCACCACCTGCCCCAGCCGTCCCCGCAACTCATCCAAGCGCAGCACCGGCTCCCGCAAGGCCTTCTCCGCCCCCCGCGCCAACACCCCCCGCCGCGCATAGCGCAACACATCCTCGCCCCGCCGCAGCGCCTCCAGCATTGGCCGCCGCAGCGCCTCCCCCATCCGCCCCACCCGCCGCTTCAGCTCCTCCCCGTCCGGCACCACCAACTCCGCCGCCGCACTCGGCGTCGGGGCCCGTTCATCCGCCACAAAATCCGCGATCGTGAAATCAATCTCATGCCCCACCGCCGACACCACCGGAATCGGACACGCCGCGATGGCCCGCGCCACCACCTCCTCATTGAAATTCCACAAATCCTCCAGCGATCCCCCGCCCCTTCCCACGATCAACACATCGCAGCGCGGCAGCCCATGCTTCTCCGGCTCCCCCAATTGCGCGATGGCCCGCGCGATCCCCCGCTCCGCCCCCTTCCCCTGCACCGCCACCGGATACAACGCCGCCTTCACCCACGGTGCCCGCCGCGACAACACATTCATCATGTCCTGCAGCGCCGCCCCCGTCGGCGAAGTCACCAATCCGATCGTCCGTGGAAACGCCGGCAGCGCCTGCTTCCGCTCCGCCTCGAAGAGCCCCTCCTCCTGCAGCTTCCGCTTCAACTCCTCAAAGCGCCTCTGCAAATCCCCCTGCCCCGCCGCCTCCACCTTCTTCACCACCAACTGCGCCGTCCCCCGCGCCTCATAGATCGTCACCTCCCCGAACACCCGCACCTGCGCCCCATCCTTCAACGCCTCCCATCCCTCCCGCCGCTTCGCCCCGAACATCGCACACGAAATCTGCGCCCCCTCGTCCTTCAACGAAAAATACGCATGCCCACTCGCCTGCATCCGCATGTTCGATACCTCCCCCTCCACCCAGATCTCCCCGATCTCAATCTCCAAGATATTCCGCATCCGCCGCACCAACCGCGACACCGTTAGCGCACTCTCCTCCGGCCCCGCATTCTGCCGCTCCTGTTCATTCACCCCCATGCGCCCACCCTATTCCGCGCAGCGCCCAATGGGAACCATCCGTTTCGCCAATCTCACCAGACGCACCCTCCTTTATCAGTCGGGCCAACCGCGTAGGCAGAGCACTACATGCCTCTCCTTCGACGCAACAACTCATCCGCCCCCCCAGCCCCCACCCCGAAGGCTCCTCCCTCTCCTCTCCGTCTCCTCCACCCCGGAGGGGTCCCATACGGTAGCCGGTGATAGCATCACCGGAACACCACCATCTTTTCAGAAAACCCATCAGCGGGTCAAGCGGTCCCACCATGAGTCGGTCTTTAGTCGTTCTTGTTTCTGTCGTTCTGACCGTTGTTCTTAATCCTCCGTCGCAGGAACACCTCCCAGTCCGGAATCCCGTGCGGGTTCCGGATGAACCACATCGCCGGCCTCTCCGGCGGCCGCACCGGTTCGCTTCGCAACTCCAGTCCGGCCTCCTCAGGAGTCCGGTCCGCCTTCCGTTGATTCACGCTCCGATCCGAAAGCACGCAGTTCTCCCAGGTGGTCGCTCCTCCCCGCGATTGCGGCAGGACGTGATCAATGTTGCCCTCCCCCGGAGCGAGTTGTCGCCCCGTGTACTGGCACGCGCCCCCATCCCGTTCCCAGAGCCCCCGCAGCGAAAATCTCGGTCGCTGCATCGGCACCTGATCGAATCGGCTCAACACCACCACCGTCGGCACCCGCACCCGTCCCCGGGCCGTTCCCATACTGAAATCACCTTCCCGCACCGGCAGCCCGAGCCACTCGGCCCAGGTCACCGGCACCATCCAGTCTTCTCCATGGATGTCCAAACAGCTCTAACCCATTTGGAAACGAACACCGTCACCACTCCTCTCGGAGCCGTGGCCGCAGGTATTTCCAGGCGGACCTTTCGGCGTTTCCGGCACACCTCCCTAAAAGCCGATCTCGTCTCCCGGTGGTGAATTTCCATTATCTTCAGAGATATTGGCAAAACTCCCCCTTGACGCGGACCGATAACTTTCTAGTCTCCTTGTTGTCATGACGGTTCGACGAATCTCGATTCGCATCTGTTTGGCCAAGCCGTCGCCGGTGGCTCCTGGCGACGGCTTATCCTTTTCCGGGTTCTGTAAAATCTGTCGTTCTTCTCTTCACGGGGATCACTCCCCCTCTTTGTTCTTTCTCGTTCTTCCTTTCTTGTTTCCTTTTCGATTCTGACCACAAAAAACCCCGCTTCCGTCAGGGAGCAGGGTTCCTTAAAAGACTGGCTTTTTTCAGTTCGCACAAAGCAGCGACGCTGCTCCGTGGAATGGGATTGGTTTGTTCATCGTGTTCATGAGTTGGTCCGTTGAATGCGGGGCGGACCGTAGGGAATGGACCTGCGGTCGTCAATATCTATTCGAGCAATTCATTCAACTTTCAATTGATCAACAAATCATGATGCGTCACCGGATCGCAACCCATCACCCCCGCCTCGCCCCTCGCGCCCCCCCCGCTTTTGTCCTGACCTCCCCCTCCTTTGCCCCTATCATTCCAACGTGCCGCACCCGGAATCCATCGCCCTCCTCACCGCGATCGTCGTGCTTCTGATGCACTGCATCGGCATCCTCCACATCCTTCACGCCCTCATGCATGTCCGCACCGCGCAGGGCACCATCGCCTGGATCGTCTGCCTCGCCCTCGTTCCCTACGTCGCCATCCCCTTCTACTGGATCTTTGGTAGAAACAAGTTCGAAGGCTACCTGCGCGCCCGCCGAGCCGATGACCAGCGCCTCATCCAGTTGTCCATGGACCTCCGCATCGCCTTCATGAAATTCGAGGCCGACGAATCAACCGCCCTCATGAAGGCCGCCGAACGGCTTGGTGGCTTCCCCCAGGTCCACGGCAACGAGATCGAGGTCCTCATCGACGGCGAAGCCACCTTCCACGCCCTCTTCCGCGCCATCGAGGAGGCCCACAGCTACATCCTCGTCAATTTTTTCATCGTCAAAAGCGACCGGGTCGGCACCCGCTTCAAGGACGCCCTCGTCAAGAAGGCGAGAGAAGGCGTGCGCGTCCACTTCCTCTTCGATGAGTTCGGTTCCCACAAACTCCCCAGATCCTATCTGCGCGAGATGGAGGACGCCGGCATCCAGACCTGCTCCTTCGGCACCAACCGCTACTGGTGGTCGCGCCTGCAGCTGAACTTCCGCAACCACCGCAAGATCGTCGTCATCGACGGCCGCGAGGCCTTCCTGGGCGGACTGAATGTCGGCGACGAATACCTCGGCAGAAGCGAGCGCTTCGGCGCCTGGCGCGACACCCACCTCCGCTTCTGCGGCCCCGCCGTGCAGGCCGTCCAACTGGTCTTTCTCGAGGACTGGTTCTGGGCCGCCGCCGACGTCCCCGAAGTGGCCGCCGCACCCGCCCCCTGCGCCGCGGATCAGCGCCTCCAGATCATGCCCACCGGGCCCGCCGATCCCAATGACTCCTGGCAACTCTTCGTCATCGAGGCCGCCAGCCTCGCCACCAAACGTCTCTGGATCACCTCCCCTTACTTCGTCCCCGATGATGGCGTCCTCTCCGCCCTTCAGGCCGCCGCCCTGCGCGGCGTCGATGTCCGCGTCCTCCTCCCCGAAAAGGCCGACCACCTCCTCGTCTACCTCTCCTCCTTTTCTTTCTACGAGGCCGCCATCCCCACCGGCATCCGCCTCTTCCGGTTTACGAAGGGCTTCCTCCATCAAAAGGTCCTCCTCTCCGACATCCACGTGGCCATCGGGACCGCCAATCTCGACAACCGCTCCTTCCGTCTCAATTTCGAAATCACCGCCGTTTCCACCGATCCCACCCTCGTCAGCCGCATCGAAAGTATGCTCACCCGCGACTTCGAGGAGGCCCGCGAAGCCTCCGTCGCCGATTTCACCTCCCGCTCCTTCCTCTTCCGCGCCGCCTGCCGCGCCGCCCGCCTCACCGCCCCCATCCAGTAACTCCGGAGCCTCCCCTCTCCCGGAGCGGCGACCTTCCTGGCGCAGAGGAGCCTTCGGCTCCGACCTACCCAGCCACAACCCACCCCGCGAGCCGCGCTCCCACCCTTCTCGACAAGAATGTCGATGCGCCGTCTCCTTCCCCCGGAGCCTCCCCGGCAATCCCGCCTTGCCGCCCGGCACCCACCCTGCTTACCTCCCCGCCCACCCAAACCGACCCATGGCCAACAAAGAGCAGACCGATACCGCCCGCATGGAGAAGATTGTTTCCCTCTGCAAACGCAAGGGCTTCATCTTCCAATCCGCCGAACTCTACGGCGGCCTCAATGGCTGCTGGGACTACGGCCCGCTCGGCACAGAGCTCAAACGCAACCTCAAGGAATTCTGGTGGCGCAAAAACGTCCAGGAACGCGACGACATCCTCGGCCTCGACGGCTCCATCCTCACCCACCAGGCCGTCCTCACCGCCTCCGGCCACATCGGCGGCTTCTCCGACCCCATGGTCGATTGCAAAACCTGCAAGGGCCGCTTCCGCGCCGATTCGCTCGACTCGATGGAGTGCAAACTCAAGCCATCCTGCATCCCCGGCGGCCACGACAAGTGCGAACTCACCGAGCCCCGCGACTTCGAGCTGATGTTCAAAACCCAGATGGGCGCCTCCGCCGACGAGAACGATCCCAACGCCACCGCCTACCTGCGCCCCGAAACGGCGCAGTCCATCTTCGTCCAATACAAGAACGTCATGGACTCCAACCGCGTCAAACTCCCCTTCGGCATCGCCCAGATCGGCAAGTCCTTCCGCAACGAGATCAACCCCCGAAACTTCACCTTCCGCTCCCGCGAGTTCGAGCAGATGGAGATCGAATACTTCTGCCGACCCGAGGACGGCCTGCGCCTCACCGACGAATGGCTCGCCAAACGCCTCGAGTTCTACGCCGAGATCGGACTCGATTCCGATAAACTCCACGTCCTCGACATCCCCGACGGCGAACGCGCCCACTACTCGCAGAAGACCTACGACATCGAATACGATTTCCCCTTCGGCCAGCAGGAACTCGAAGGCGTCGCCTACCGCGGCGACTACGACCTCGGCAAACACCAGGGCCACTCCGGCAAGCCCCTCGAATACTTCGACGAGCAAACCAAGGAAAAGCTCCTCCCCCACGTCGTCGAGCCCAGCGCCGGTTGCGACCGCACCGTCCTCGCCCTCATCTGCGAAGCCTACGACGAGGAGGACCTCTCCAAGGAAGACGGCAAACCCGACGTCCGCACCGTCATGCGCTTCGACCCCAAGATGGCCCCCATCAAGGCCGCCATCCTCCCCCTCCTCAAAAACAAACCCGAACTCGTCGCCAAGGCCAGGGAAGTGCAGGCCCTCCTCCAACCCTGGATGAACGTCTTCTACGACGAGACGGCCGCCATCGGCCGCCGCTACCGACGCCAGGACGAGGTCGGCACCCCCTTCTGCATCGCCATCGACTTCGAAACGATCGGCGAAGGCGAGGGCGAGGACAAATCCCTCACCGACACGGTCACCATCCGCCACCGCGACTCCATGGAACAGGAACGCCTCCCCATCGCCGACCTCCTCCCCTGGCTCGCCAAACGCATCCGTTAGCCACCGGAGCATCGACATTCCTGTCAACAGCCCGCCCGCGGGCCCGAAGCCCCCTCCCGCACAAATCCCTAGCCCCTCCCAGAATTGCGGCTACCCTCCCCGCATGATCCGCGTCAACGGCGAACTCATCGACCCGAACCTCATCGAGGAGACCTTCTCCCGCATCAAATCCGAAGCCGAAGCCCGCCTTCAGGTCTCCTGCTGCGAACGCGACGGCGAGTTCATGAAGGAGGCCGAGCAGGAGGTCATCGATTCCATCGTCATCGCCCAGGAAGCCGAGCAACTCCACCCCAGGATCCCTGACGACGAGATCCGTGAACGCCTCGAGCAAACTCTCAAAACCTACCGCGAACACGGTGCCAGCTGGGACATGCTCGAAGCCCAGCGCGATCAGCTCCGCAACGAATGCGAAGCCAACCTTCGCATGGAAAAGCTCCTCGCCGATCTCACCAAGGACCTCGCCGAACCCTCCGACGGGGAACTTCGCGCGTTTTACGACGAAAACCGCGACGACTACCGCACCGTCGCCGAGGCCCGCTGCCTGCACCTCGTCAAATTCCTCGATCGCCACGAGGACCCCATCGGCCTCCTCGAACGCATGCGCCTCATCCGCGAAGACGCCCTTGAAGGTGGCGACTTCAGGGAAATCGCCAAACGCGAAACCGAAAAGGAATCCGGCGAAATCGACCTCGACTGGATCACCCTCGACCGTCCCGGCAACCACTTCGAATCGATGATCTTCACCATGCGCGAGGGTGAGGTCAGCCCCGTGGTCTCCTACGAAAACGCCCTCCACCTCATCAAGGTCACCGACCTCAAACCCTCCATCATCACCCCCTTCGAGGATCTCCGCGAACAACTCGGCGAACGCTTCTCCTTCCACCAGCGCCGCGAGGCTCTCCGTGCCTTCGCCGCCAAACACCGCGGGAAGGCTACTGTCGAACAGGTCAATTTCGGAGGAGACGATGAAGTCTAGCCTGCCGGCCATCCTCCTCCTCGCCGCCGCGCTCTCCTCCTGCCAATCACTGGACTCCAACGGCGCGACCCGGGGCGAGAAAACAGCGGCCCTCGCCGCGCACCTCGCCGCATGGCAGCCGGAGCTCCTCGTCAACCAGTTCGCCCAGCCCCGCACCGTCCAACTTCTCAGCAACCTCACCCTCGACCCCGCCAACCGGCGCCTCGACGCCGCCAGCACCGGCCAGGCCTCCCTCCTCACCCCCGACGGCTACGCCCTCACCGCCGCCCACGTCCTCCAAGCCGGCCCCGTCTCCGTCCTCCGCCTCAAGTCCCCCCGCCCCGGGCAACTCGCCCTCACCTCCGCCGGCCCCGTCTTCTTCAACCCCGGCAAACCCGAGCGCCCCACCCGCCTCGCCATCGCCGACCTCGAGGCCCTCCCCATCCGCCTCGTCCACCGCTTCCGCGGCACCGACCTCGCCCTCGTCAAACTCCCCCTTAACGCCGCCCAAACCTTCCAGCTCGCCGACGCCCCGCCACCCACCGGCAGCACCCTCTTCTCCTACGGCAGCAACCTCTCCGGCAACTCCTCCGCCGGAGAAACCCTCCACGTCTCCCACTCCCGCAGCCTCCGCCCCGCCGCCTCCCTCTGGCACCTCAACACTTCCATCCCCCTCCAAAAAGGGGACAGCGGAGGCCCCGTCATGGATGCCACCGGCACCCTCGTCGGCATCGTCTCCCGCGGCCGCACCGAACTCCTCGCCAACCGCATCACCTCCACCGTCGCCGTCGGCATCTCCCCCACCACCCTCCGAAAGCTCATCGACGCCGACCGCCTCAACCACTAGGCTGCCCTTCCTTCCCCTCTTCCCCTCTTCCCTGATAACGGATAAATGACCCCCACCGCCATGCAGCGCGTCATCCCCCTCACCCTCCTCGCCGCCCTCACCCTCGCGGCCCTTTCCTGCAACAGCTTCTACAGCTCCTCTCCCGCAGAAAAACTCGCCGCCTACTCCGCCCATCGCGAATCGTGGCACGACGCCGTCTCCCCCAAGGACTTCGGCCTCGCCCGTTCCGTGCAAATCATCCAGGCCAGCAAGGTGCTCCTCGGCAAGAACCGCCTCGCCTATGACGGCGGCCTCGGCATGGCCACCCTTATCACCCGCGACGGCTACGCCCTCACCGCCGCCCACGTCGTCACCCACCCTCCCCTCGACGCCTTCATCGCCACCACAGAATCCAACAAGCGCCCCGGCCCCACCGTCCACGTCCATCGCCAACCCTTCAATGCCGGACGACCCGGCGATTCCCCCACCTCAAAAAAGTCCCCCGCCAACCGCCTCGTCGCCTACTCCCCCCGCCTCGCACAACCCACCGCCCTCCCCGTCAAGAACACCACCGTCCGCATCCTCCGCATCGTGAAACTCTTTCCCGAGCGCGACATCGCCCTCATCAAGCTCCCCCTCCGCACCCACCTCTGCTTCGAACTCTGCCGCAAACCCCTCGACCAACACACCGTCCTCTTCTCCTCCGGCAACTGGGCCACCCCCTACCGCGGCATCTCCGCCGGTACGGTCACCTCCCTCAACACCGCCCACCCCGACGCCACCGTCGTCCGCTCCACCACCCCACTCGCCAAAGGCGACAGCGGCGGCCCCGTCTTCGATGCCGATGGCCACCTCGTCGGCATCGCCAGCCGCGTCATCCCCTCCCAACTCCTCCCCTACCCCAAACTCCGCCACTCCTCCCTCCGCACCCTCGACCCCGCCACCATCGCCGCCCTCATCGCCGCCGACCGCAAGTCCAACCCTTAGTCCGCCCCCACCGGGCTCGTCCCGGTGGAGCGCATGATCAACCAGCTACACCCCCCCTCCCCTACCCAAACTCCTGCCCCACCTCCATCACCTTCCCGATATTCCGCCGATAGCCCAGCCACGACCAAAACCACGCATTCCCCGCCACTAGCACCACCAAACCCGCCACCCAACCCAACGCCACCGCCGGATTTACCAAACTCAGATTCGGCACAATCGCCACCACCGCCGCCACCATCCCGATCCCCAATCCCCAGCACAGGAACTGCCCCACCTCCCGAAACACCATCCCCCGCATCACCTTCCTCGGAATCCCCACCGTCCGCAGAACCGCAAACTCATACCGCCGCTCCGCCAAATTCCGCGAGGTCACCAACCCCAACCCCGCCGCCCCGAGGATCACTCCCAGCCCCCCCAGCACATGAAAAATCGCGATGTAGGTGTTCTCCACCCCGTGAAACGCCCTCACTCGCTCCGTCGTCAATCCCACCTCCGCCCCCCGGTCCGCCAAACTTTTCTGCACCGCCGCCTGCGCCATCCCCGCATCACCCCTCGCCTCCGCCAAAAACAATCCATACCCCCCCTGCGACGGATACCGCTCCAGAAAGCGCCCCTCATTCACCACCAAATGCCCCTGAAACACCGAGTCCGCCAAGGTCCCCGCAATCTCCACCTCAAACGTATTCCCAAACCCGTCCTCATACCCGATCCGATCCCCCACCTTCTTCTTCAACACCCACATCAGCGTCGTCTCATCCACAAAGGCTCTTAACGTATCACCACCCGCCAACACCGACCACGATTTCTCCAGCCCCTCCGCCACCACCTTGATCCCGAACGACCCCCGCTCCGCCAACCTCCCGGTGTCCGTCGCCAACAAACGCGGACGCGTCACCGTGTTCAGATTGAAACAACTCGCATCATCCCCCGGCCCCATCCGAATCGGCAGCACCTCCCCCACCACCTCCTGCTTCTCGCCCAACTCAAAATAATCGATCGCCTTCGCCCCGTCCCCCACCCGGTTGATCGCCCCCGCCGTCTCCACCCACAACGCATAGCCACCCGTGGCCCCCGCCCGCTTCGTCCAATCGCTGCTCGTGTCCTTCCGAAAGGCCGCCACTGACACCACCAGAAACACCCCGCTCGCCAGAATCCCCGTCACCGCCAGGCTCCGCGCCGGACGCCGCGCCGCATTCAGCCGCGCCAGACCACTCACACTCAATCCCTTCATCACCACCTTCCCCAACCGCCAGCGATACAAAAACAACCCCGCCATCAACAACAGACCCCCCCCCACAAAGAACGCCCCCTGCGGCCCCATTGCCCCACCCGCCCCCATCGCCGCCAACCCCAACCCCGCACAAACACCCGCCCCGATCAAACTCCCCTTGGTCGACCCCGTCTTCATCTCCTCCGTCCCCGCCTCCAAGCGCAGACTCACCCCCCGCTTCGCCTGCTTCCGCGCCACCAGCCACACCCCGCCCATCATGAACAAAATATAGCCCACCACTCCCATCCCCACCGTCGCCGGATCAACCTCGAAGACGAAAAAGTTCTCATCCCCCTCCGCATTCCAGATCGTCTCAATGAACCGCAGAATCCCCACCGAGTAAGCCATCGCCAACGGCAGCGCCACCGCCGACCCCGCCGTCACCACCACCAGTGCCTCCCACATCCGCCAACGCATCACCTTGCGCGGCGACACCCCCACCGCCGCCAGCAGACCGCTCTCCCGGTTCCGCAGTTCCACACTGAACCGGAACAACATCGCCACCAACACCACCGCCGCCACGATCAAAAAAATGCTCATCGAAAGAAACAACATCCCGATATCCACAGGCGACTTCGCCGCCGCCATTCCCGCACTCCGAAAATCCCGCACCACCAGTCCCACCTTCTCCGGCCGCAGCTTCTCCAACAACCGCGCCCTGATCTCCTCCTTCTCCGCCACCGCCCTCGGCACCCGCAGCGCCGTCGCCTCCCCCCATCGATTCGACCACAAGCCCCGCCCCGCCGCCACCGAAATGAAGGCCTTCGGCGTCCCCTTGTAAGTGTCCCAGTAGTCCTCGTCCTTGTCCCGGATCCTCGTCAGATCCAAGGGCAATCCCGGACTCCAATCCGCCGAGTCATCCACGTCCGCGATCCCCGGAAAGTCCGGCATCCACGTCCGATCCGCCGCCAACCCCTCCAACGGCACCACCCCCTTCACCACAAAGCTCGCACTGTCCTCCACCAGACGGTTCCCCGCCTCCACCCGATAGTAACTCACCCGCACCTCGTCCCCCACCCACGCCCCGAGATCTTCCGCTTCCCACGCATTCAGCACGATCCCCTCCGCGCCCATCCCCTCCGGCAAAAAGGGCGCCGCCGCCCGATCCACCGCCGCCACCATCGAATAGGGCGTCTCCTTCCCCTTCGCCGCAATCGTTGTCGCCAGATAGGTCAGCACCGACTCCGCCCCCGGAAACTCCTCCGCCACCACCTCCTCCACATGCCCGTCCATGAAGATCCGCTCCGACCGGATCTCCGTCGCCTCCCCCAGCGGCACCTCCACCAACTTCAGTCCGTAATCCCGCAGGAGCATCGCCTCCCGAATCTTCTCCGCCATCGCCTCCGCACCCACTCCCTCATCCGCCGCGTTCGCCAGCAACACGTTCACCCGCTTCGGCTGCTCAATCAACTTCTGCAGCACCCCCAACGGCACAAAAACCGTCGCCGCCGGCAACTGCGTCGCCTCCAACTGGAACCCGCCGAACTCCTCCGTCGCCAGGATCGCCTTCACCGTCCCCCGCATCACCAAGGGCTCCTCCGCCTCCCCCGACATCGGCGCGTCCCGCGAAAACAAGCCCGGCTTCTGAAAGCGCAACACCACCGCATCCCCCACCTTCACCCCCAACTGCTTGGCCAGCTCCCCGTTCACCGCCACCTCCCGCGGCCCCAACCTCGGACCCGCCCCAGGCCGCGGCGCCATCAACCAGAACGAGTCATCCACCCCCAGCACCTGCACCCCTCCCGCCCCGCGCCCACTCCCCTGCGCCGTAGCCTGACCCTTCAGCAGCAACACCGGTGCCGCGTTCCCCACACTCGCCAACTCCTCCCGAAAAAAACGATCCCCACCCGTAAACAAAAAATCAGCCCGCCCCACCCGCGCCTCCGCCGACCGCCGCAGCGTTTCCTTCCCCGAATCCCCCGCAAACAAGGCCCCCAACAAGACCATGGCCCCCAACACAGACCCCAGCAGCACCCCCACGTAGGAAGCCTGATAATGCGCCAGTCCGCGCCGCACAAAGGTCCATCCAGTCATGCCAGTGTCCTCGTCAAAAGCCCCCCGCCCAACTCCCACACCGTCCCCATCTGCTCCGCCAAAGCCAGATTGTGCGTCACCACGATCAAGGTCACCTCACGCTTCGTGTTCAACTCCATCAGCAGGTCCGCCACCTTCTCCGTCGTCTCGCTGTCCAAACTCCCCGTCGGTTCATCCGCAAGGACCAACTGCGGTTCATTCACCAGGGCCCGCGCCACCGCCGTGCGCAACTTCTCCCCACCCGACAGCTGATACGGCAAATGCGCCAGCCGATCCGACAAGCCCACCGCCTCCAACAATTCCCGGGCCCGATCCTCCGTCACCTTCTCACTCTCCTCCCACCCCCCCGCCAAACGCGGCACCAGCACATTCTCCAACACCGACAACTGCGGCAACAAATGATGCTGCTGAAAGATGAACCCCAGCGACCGATTCCGAAACACCGCCGCCTCCTCCTCCGAAAACTTCGTGATGTCCTTCCCGCCGATCATGATCTTCCCCGCCGTCGGCCGATCCAGCGCCCCCAGCAAATTCAACAAGGTCGACTTCCCGCTCCCCGACGGCCCCACAATCGCCACAGCCTCCCCATCCCCCACCACCATCTCCACCCCTCCCAACACCCGCACCACCTCCCCCGGCGTCTCATACTCCTTCACCAATCCGGATACCTCAATCATCCCCGGCACCTTCCAATATGGAGAGCGGGTTTGCAACCCACTTCCCCAACCCCGAGAAACCCCACCAAGACACTACCAACTCAAATATCATCGACCGCTTCTCTCCCAGCTCTGGGTTCCGGCTTCGTTCACATCTTCCCCCGCAAGGAACGGCGTTCTTCCAAGGCGCCGTCTAAACCCCTCCTCGCCTCAGCGAGCACTTCCCCTCTCTCCTCTCTCCTCTCTCCCTCCTCTCCGGGCTCCGGGTTCTCACACCACCACCCACCGCTTCGCCTTCACCTCAAAGACCGGCAAACTCCCGCTCTCCACCCCCACCACCGGGATCCGCAACCCAAAGGCCTGCCGCAAGGCCTTCTCCAATTCCTTCGCCTCGGCCTCCCCGCCCTCCACCTTGATCACCAATTCCGGCAGCGCCTGCCGCTGATCCACCTCCACCTGATACTCCCCGAGACCCGCGCAGCCACGCACCACCGACTCCACCGCACTCGGATAAATGTTCACCCCCCGCACCACCACCATGTCATCGGCCCGCCCGATGATCCCTCCCTCCAGCACAAACCCCGCCGCTTCCTCTCCGGGCACACACACCGGCCGCACCAAATCCCCCGTCCGATACCGCAACAACGGCGCCCCATAACGCCCCAAGGTCGTCAACACCAACTCCCCCACCGCCCCCGCTGCCACCGGCACCAGCGTCTCGGGATCCACCACCTCCGCGAAATACGAATAATGCAGCACCCGCAACCAATCCGTGTTGCTCTCGTGGCTCACCGTGACCGGCCCGATCTCCGTCATCCCGTGATGATCCACCACCCTCGCCCCCCACGCCGACTCGATCCGCTCCCGCACCTCCGGGATGCTCCCGCCCGGTTCCCCGCACACCACAATTGTCTGCACCCCCAACCCCGCCACCGGCTTCCCCATCCCCGCCCCCACCTCCGCAAGACGCAACGCATAGGTCGGCGTGCAGCAAAGGATCTTCGCCCCACACCGCGCCAACAGCCCCAAGCGATCCTCACTCGACATCCCCCCGCCCGGCACCGCCCGCACCCCCATCCGCGCCGCCGCCTCAAACCCCGCCCAAAACCCCAGGAACGGTCCGAATGAAAATGGAAAAAACGCACAATCCCCCGCCACCGCTCCCGCCCCGCGCCACACCGCCTCCCAATTCCCCAAAATCCACTCCCAACTCTCCGGATCATCCATCCAGATCAACGGCTTCCCCCGCGTCCCACTGGTCTGGTGGAACCGATGATACAGCGCCAGCGGATGCGTATGCGTCGTCCCGTACGGCGGACTCTCCTCATGATCCGCCGCCAACTCCTCCTTCGTCGTGAACGGCACCCGCGCCACAAATTCCGCCAGACTTTCAAAAGGCGCCACCGCCTCCCCCAACTTCTTCGCATAGAACCGATTCCCCGGCAGGATCTCCCCCACCAGCGTGTTCAGCGCCTTCAGTTGATGCGCGACCAGGTCCATCTCACTCTCCCTGCTCCACCTTCGCGGTCGGCGGCGCGTGTGGCTTGCCCGGCGTCGGCTTGAATTTCGTCACCATGAACCCTCCCAACGCGGCCAGGAGGATCCCCAAAAAAAACGGCAGCGGGATCGCCTTGAACCCTCCCTCCGGCGGATGCTGCATGATCGCCACAATCGCATTCACGATCGGCGCCCCGGCAAAGATGATCGACATCACCGAAACCGCCACCACCGCCGGACTCATCCCCCCCTTCACCCCGGCCCCCATCGCCAAGAGCACGCAAAAGGCCCCAACCGCCCCCAAAATTCCGGCCACCAACGACAACCACATCCCTTTCGGCGGCATCGTCCAAGTCATGTTCTTCGACATCAGCAACACCACCAGCGGCGCCACCACCGCCGTGATGAAATACGCGATCCCCACAAAGAGGAACGCCTTGTAGCGCCCCAACACCGGATCCTTCATCTCCACCTGTCCCGCATGGAGCAAAATCCCATACAGCCCCCAACAGGCCACCGTCATCAGCGCAAAAATCAACCAGTTCATGTTCTTTCGTTGTTCCATCCTCGTCGCGGCAGAAGTCTCAATCATACGCGCCACCCCCGCCACTTCAATCGCCGTATTCTGAAGCGCATCCCCATTTGGACTGCGGTGGCAGAGCGGAGCGTCGACACCGCTTTGGGAGAAAACTTCCGAAGTCCCCTCCCCGGTGGTCCCCAGCCAAAAATCCCTCGAAGTCCCTTCAACGGCTCTCCCCAACAACCGCACACTCCCCCATTCTCCATTCCCCAATTCCGCATTCCCAATTCCGCATTCGCCCCCTACCCCCCCAACTTCTCCCGCAACCCCTCCGGAATCGGCACCGCCCGGATCCCTTCCTCCCCCAACTCCACATGCGCCGCAGTAATGCTCCCCGTGGCAATCTCCTCCCCCCGGATCGAAAACACGAACCCATACCGCACCGACCGCGTCCGCACCTCCTCCACCGTCACCTCGATGGCGATCTCATCCCCAAACCGCGCCGGCTTCCGATAATCGCAGCTCGCATTCACCCGCGGCCAACCGACCTCCCGCCCCTCACTCTTCTCATGAATGACATGCCCGATGCTCCGCAAAAACTCATGCTCCGCCGACTCCATGTAGCGGAAAAAATTGGCAAAATGCACCAAGCCGGCCAGGTCGGTCTCGTAAAACTCGACCCGTCGCGCCGTCCGGTAGCTGACTTTTTTCGCACTCATCACATCATTGCACCCCACTCACCAGCTTCTCCGCCAGCATCATGAAGCGTTCCTGCATGGTCTCCATACTATAGTGCGCCAAGGCCGCCCGGCGACCCCTTTCTCCCATCGCCTTCAACTCCTCCGGCCGATCCAACAGCTCCTTCCACTTCCGCGCCAAGGCCTCCGCATCCCCCGGCGGGACCATCACTCCGCCACCCGTCGCCTCAATAAACTCCGGAAAGGCCGCCGCCTCCGGCTGCACCACCGGCACTCCCGAAGCCAGGGCTTCCACCACATACAGGCCAAACGCCTCCGGATACAGCACCGGCACCGAAAACAGCGTCAGCCCCCCCAGAAATTCCTCCTTCTCATGCCGCGAAATGTTCGAATGCCACTCCACCTCCTCCGCCAACCCCTCCTTGTCGAGCTTGTCCTGCATCTCCCATACAAAATCCTGATTCTCCCGCGTCGCCGTCCCCGCGATCTGCAGCTTCGCATCCGGATGCCCCAGCTCCTTGCGCAAATGAATGAACGCCTCCACCAGCACCTCCATCCCCTTCGCCCTCATCATCCGCGCCAAATAACCAATCTTTGGAACCCCACTCCGTTCTTTCGGCCCATAGCCCTCCACATCGATCCCGTTCGGCATCACCTCGATCTCCAAATCCGCCAGTCCCAGCCGCTCCCTCATCAGCCCCGCATAGAACCGACTCGGCGCCGCCAAGCCATCCGCCTCCGGTAAACGCTCCCGCAATTCCTGCCACACGCTCCCGCAAAACGGCTCAGGCAGCCCGTCGATGAAGGTGTCCTCTCCCTGAAAAAAACACAGCACCTTCACCCCCAGCCGCTCCTTCAGCGTCCTGATCATCCCCCCCTGCAGCGCCGTCGAGAGCACCAGCAAGTCCGGCTTGTTCGCCTCCAAATACGCCACCAGCTTCTCCAATTCCTTCGTCAGATGACCATGCTCCAGTCGCAGCATCTCCAGCGCCAACTCCCCGTGCGTCCGCGCCGAAGTCATGTGACTCCGCGCCGCCGCCCCCTTCAACAAGGTCGCATTGTTCAACATCCGATCCACCCACGCCGGCGTGTGCCGGAACAGCGCACTCTTCTGCTGCAAAAACACATTGATCCCCCCAAAGAACACCGGCTTGTCCAAAGCCCCCTCCAAGACCTCCTCGTCCAGCGACAACGGCAGATACATCGGCAAAAGCGCCACCTCATTCCCCGCCCGGTGCAACGCCTTCGCCAGCGCATTGTCCCGCATGCAGGCCCCACAATAGTAGCTGCCCGTGCCAGGTGAGAGAAAAGTGATCTTCATGAAGTCAATGGGTTGGGCCAGATCTCCGAACAGTCCGGCGCTTCCCCTTCCCGCCAGCCAACATGACCCCTCCCAACAATTTGGCAACCCGATCCGCACCTCCCCCCCGTGGCGTGACCGTCCCGGTCGCAAGCCTCCCCTTCAGTGGCGGCGGTTTCCACCTGTCCCGGTGTAGCGCCACGCGAAGACGGAACCGCCCAGCCGATCTCCCCCCAGTGGCGTGACCGTCCCGATCGCCAGCCTCCCCTTCAGTGGCGGCGGTTTCCACCTGTCCCGGTGTAGCGCCACGCGAAGACGGAACCGCCCAGCCGATCTCCCCCCAGTGGCGTGACCGTCCCGATCGCCAGCCCAATTCCTCCCCGCCCGCCTCCCTCTCACGGCCTCACCGACATCGACTCAATGATCTTCATCGCTCCCTCTCGATCCCACGTTTCTCCCGTTTCCCCTATCCATCGCACCCCCAGCCCCCAGCACACCTCCACATCATGCTCTGCTCGAAACCGCATCGACACGTGCCAACTCGTCTCCGTCACCAACCCCACAAACCCATCCCCCACCACCTCCCGCTGAGGACCCGTTACCTTGATCGGCTGGCTCATCACCTTCAAATAGAGTCGCTCCTCCAAATCCCTCAGCTGCCCGAAGGTGTTCGCGTCCTTGGTCTCATCCACCGTGGCCCGCAGCACCCTCAGCTCTCGATCATACCGCTCCTCGCCCTTCAGCAGTGGCACTTCCTCAAACTCCGGCATCGAACTACGCGGACCCAGGCTCACCTCGAACTGCGGATAGGTCAGCTTCCAATGATCCCCGTCATGTTCCAGCCGCTCCGGCGCCTCAACACTCAGCCGAAACCCCGGCAGCTCCAAAACCTTCGTCGCCTGTCGCTTCGCCGGAGGCAACGTCGAACGTATGGGTCCGGGATCTTCAGAAACCACCCGCACCGTTTCCCAAACCATCTCACTCTCAGCGTTTTTCACCCCGTCAAACTTCTTGCCCAAAACGTGCTCCATTGCCCGATTCGCCACCCGTTCAACCACCATCCCCTTCTCCCGCGCCAACAAATACCGATACCCCCCGCCAAACATCACGAGCGCCATCATGATCGAAATCAGTGCAATCCAACGGCTCTTCTTCACCCCATCGTTGTCGCAGACCCATGCACTTCCCGCAAGGCCCCCTTCCCGCAAGCCCCCCCTTCCCGGAACCCCGCTGCTCATCGCTCCCTCTGCATCAATCACGCACCCCCCGCGTAGCGGCCCCTCTGCGAGGGGTCGGCTGTTCCACCACCGCCTCCCCCTTCACCCCAATCCTAAATCCCCGCCGCCCTCCCATACCCCAACGGCTCCGGCATCTCCGCAAACTCCCCCATCGCCGCCATCAACTCCTCATACTCCTTCCCCACCAGATCCCCGATCAAGCAATCCGTCAGATCCGACCGCAGCTCCCGGTACTTCTTGATCATCTTCCCGAAGCTGAAGTCCTCCTGATAAAACGCATACACCATCCGCCGCATCACCTCCATGGCGTGGCAGAGCTTCTCCCCATACTCCGCAAAATCCGCCCCATCCACCCGCCCCTTCTCCAGCGCCGCATCCACCGCATCCGCCGCCATCTCCCCGCTCTTCAGCGCCAGAAACACCCCCGACGAAAACACCGGATCCAAAAACGCGAAGGCATCCCCCACCAGCACGATCCCGTCCGCCGCGCAGTGCTCCGCCCGATACGAATACTCCCCCGTCACCCAGTATTCCCCCAGCGACTCGCTGCCCGACAAATGCTCTTCAACCCACTTGTTATTCTTGATTTCCCGCGCAAAAATCTCCGCCGGGTCCCGTGTGTCCCGATACAAATAATCCCGCTCCGCCACGATCCCCGAGCTCACGATCCCATCCTTCATCGGAATGTTCCAGAACCAACCCTTCCCGTCCAGATAGGCGATCGTCGTGGCCCCCTCGTCCAGTCCCGGATCCCGCTTCGCCCCCTTCAACAGCGTCCAGATCGCGATCTTGTTCAAATACGGATCCCGTTTTCGCCACTTCTTTTTCGTCAAAAACGCCGCATCCCGCCCCGAGGCATCCAGCGTCACCGGAGCCCGCACCTCATACTCCTCGCCATCCTTCCCCACCGCCTTCACCCCCACCACCCGCTCCCCTTCGTAGAGGAAATTCACCACCTTCGTCTCCTCCCGCACCTCCGCCCCCTTCGCCGCCGCATTCTTGAGCAGCATCTCGTCAAACTCCGACCGCTTCACCTGCCACGTCGTCGCCGCGGGATGATCCATGTGCTGAAAAAAATAGAAGGGCTGCGAGACCTTCCCGTTCTGCGGCACGAACTGCACACTGTGCTTCTCCGTGAACTCAAACGCCTCCAACTGCTCGATCAGCCCCAACCGCTCCAGCGTGAAATAGCAAAACGGCATCAACGACTCCCCCACGTGATACCGCGGAAATTTCTCCTTCTCCAGGATCAGCACCCGCCGCCCCTTCTCCGCCAACAAGGCCCCCGAGGTCGCTCCCGCCGGCCCGCCACCGATCACGATGGCGTCATATCCTTCCGAAGTCTTGCTCATGATTCCTCAACGCCCGGGAGGATCTCAATAATGCGGGCCAAACAAATCCCGCCCTCCCCGAGCAGCTGATTATACCGCCCGTAGAGCACCTCGCCACCGGGATTTGCAGAAAAAAGTTCGGCCACCGCCGCCGGCACCGCAAAGTAGCCTAGCGGACTGCTGCCATACTCTGTTGCGGTTTCGTTCAACAAGCCCCCCAGTGGCTGCCCACCCTCCAGGATCGCCGCCTGCATCGACGGCGAGAAATTCGGCAAGACCACTTCGATCACCCCATACTCCACCGCCTTCCCCGAAGTCGCCCCGCGCAACACCACTTCCCGGAAATAGCTCCCCTCCCCCTCACACCCCTGCCGCAGGATCTCCAACGCAATCTCCTCTCCGTGAAAGCGCTGCAAGGTCGAGGTCATGTCCTGCCGGTGCACCAGCAGCCCGCAGTACGGCTCCGGCACCTTCTTCGGGTTTACCCACTCAAACTTCACCCCCGCCACACGCGATTTGCCAAGAAATCCCTCCAAGGACTCCGTCAAAACAGGCTCGCTCACTTCTTCCACTTCCATCGACTCTAACGAGCACCACATACGCCGTCCAGCCCCCTGTCCTATCGGGACGTTTTGGTCACCACCGCAGTAGCGCCCCACGTGGCGTGACCGTCCCGCCTGCCCGGGCGTAGCCTCCGGCGAAGACTGGGTCGCAAGCCCCTCCCCTCCCCGCGTAGCGGCGCCTCTGCGAGGCGTCGGCTGTTCCACTCCCCCGCCCCACCAGCACCCCTCCCTCATCCTCCCAAACCGCCGCCCCCATCCGTGGCCTGACCGCCCCCTTTCTCCATCCTTCCCCCTCCCCCTCCGAAATGCTCCACTCCCCCCCGCATGGGCCTCCTCGAAAAGCTGATCGACACCATCGCCTCCACCCGCGGCACCACGTCCTGTCCCGAATGCGGGGAACGCCAGCCCTTCGAGCGCACCAAGACCATCTTCACTTGCCCCGCCTGTCACTACCGTGGCTCGCGCACCGAGTGGTCCATGCGCCGCATGACCAAGCTCATCAAGGACGGTTCCGTTCCCCTCCCCGCCGATCCCGACATCCCCCCCCCCGGCACGAAGATCGTCCGCCGCACCCTGGACGCCAACACCATCGCCTGGGAACTCCCTCCCAGCGGCAAATCCGCCGGCCTTCTCGCCTTCGCCTCCCTCTGGCTCGCCTTCGTCACCTTCTGGACCTTCGGTGCTCTCATCGCTGCAAGCAGCACCAATGATCCCCAGTCCTGGCTCTTCCCCGCCTTTTCCATCCCCTTCTGGGCCGTCGGCCTCTGGATGCTCTATTACGGCCTCCGCACCAAATTCGCCAAGCACCTCTTCCTCATCGAGGCGAGGGAGATCATCATGGTCCGCTCCCTCTTCGGCCGGAAAAAGCGCAAGGCCCTTCAGCGAGCCAGCCTCAAGTGGGTGCAGAAAAAGGAGTTCTCCCAGCAGAACTACACCCCTGTTTACGGCGTCGAAATCCGCGGCGAGGACGGCAAGCTCCGCTTCGGCACCTCCCTCAGTGAGGACGAAAAGGATTGGCTCGTCGCCGACATGAAGCGCGTCCTCTGGCCCCCCGATCCCACCCCCGATCCCCATCCCAATCCCGAAGCCAACTCCGAACCCGACTCCCTCAACGGACTCGTCGAAGCCGCCGCCCACCCCCGCTCCAGCCGCAGCCAACTCTTCGAAGTCACCTTCCCGCCCGCCCCCTCCGCCACCTCCACCCTCGGCCTCATCTTCGGCTTCCTCATCGGCGGCCTCTTCCTCGCCGTCGGCATCTTCGCCCTCCGCGACCCCGACTTCTTCCGCTTGCTCTGGCTCGTCGTCGTTTCCTTCTTCGCCCTCCCCATGATCGCCGTCGCCGTCTCCACCTGGAGAAATCGCAACCGCATCATCCGCGTCCGCGGCGACCGCGGCGAAGTCCAGGTCGCCATCCTCCGCAACGGCGAGGTCCTCGAGGACAAGCACATGCCCCGCCGAGGTTCCATCACCGTCCATTCCTACAACACCGGCCAAGTCAACGGCGCCCCCCGCGTCCGCATCGAACTGCTCGGCGAAAACCAAGTCCTCCCCATTGCCAAGTGGTATCCCCAGGACCTCGCCGCCCAACCCCTCGCCGTCCTCAAGGCCGCCCTCGAGTAACCCCCCCGTGGCGGCGGTTTCCACCTGTCCCGGTGTAGCGCCACGCGAAGACGGAACCGCCCAGCCGATCTCCCACCAGTGGCGTGACCGTCCCGCCTGCCCGGGCGCAGCCTCCGGCGAAGACTGGGTCGCAGGCCCCTCCCGCATCCGCGCCCGCCCTCTTCTCCCCCGGTAGCCGTCCGCGTCCCGCCGCAAACCCCAGCCTCGTCGCCCCCAATAGCCTTTCCCCCTTTTGGACTGTAATGGCAGCGTGCCCTTCACAGCTCGGTAGAGCGACGCATGGAGTGAGTCCGCAAACCCCGGCGCCCCTCTCGTCCCTGAAGGGGACATGGCACAAAGCCCATGGTTTCAACCATGGGATCCCCCCCCAACAAAGGCTCCTCACCCTGACGGGGTGACGGCGGCCTCCGATCCATCTACTGCCTCCCGCAGATTCCCCTCACCCACCCATGCGCCACCGCCTGCCGACATGCGTCGCCACCCCCTCACCCCACTATCCTCAACGCCAGATACGGCACCAAGTTGAACACAAAAATCGTCAGCTTGTAGTACGCCATCGCCCCCATAGTGAATACTGTTGAAGCGCTCCTCACTCATCGGAAACATCCTGCTGTGAAACCGATAAATCCATCCCCGGGCTCCGAAAAACATCAGGGCCCAGAAGATCATAATGCCAATGTTGATGAGCGTGCACCATCCCAGAAAATCGCGTGTCAGTTCCAGTGTCATCGTCTTGTTCTCCTTTTGATTCTCCCACCCTACACTCGATCCCCGCCTCACGAAGCGTAAATCATCCGCAAATTGTAGGGTTTGAGCCGCGGGAAACGTGATTTCCGCATTTCGGCCCGCGCTGTCCGTCATGGCAGCATGAGACCTGCCATTCTCTCCCTCCTCCTTGCCCTCGTCCTCGCCCCCCTCAGCGCGGTCGCCGGACCCACTATCACGCAACTACGCTACACGATGATCACCGGCGACGATGCCATGCGGGGCACCAGCGATGCCTACCTGCTCTTCTGGCGCCGCGGCAACCCCGACCCGGTCGATCTGGGCGGCACCACCGCCGGCCTGCCCCGCAACCCCTGGGAAAACGCCCTTCCCAGCCATTCCGTCCTCACCCGCTCCCGGACCATCGACCCCATCGATCTCGCCGAGATCACCAACGTCGGCATTCACTTCCACCTCCCCTACTCTACCATCGGCCACACCACCTTCCTCTTCAACTCACCCGACGAATGGCACCTGGACGGCCTCATCGTCACCGGCCTCACCGCCACCGGCGAGGAATACACCATCTACAACAATCCCGGCGTCAACTACCGCTTCATCCGCCTCAATCTCTACCTCGACGACCACTGGCGCCTCGATCGCTTCAAGTCGCCCCACCTCGATCTCACCGGCCTCCCCGACACCAACGTCGACGAGTTCCGCATCAGCGTGCGCACCCACCACGACGACCTCCGCCCCGGCAGCCGCGCCTTCTGCCAGGTCAAACTCAGAAACGGCTGGCGCTTCGAACATCCCCTCACCCCCCGCCCCGTTCACTTCGCCGACCACACCGCCGTGCAGCACGAGTTCCGCCTTCCCCGCCTCGTCAACCTCCACGACATCGAAAGCGTAGCGCTCCGCTACGAAGCCGACAACTCCGGTGGCTCCACCGACGAATGGAACGTGCAGGGCTTCTCCGTGGAGGCTCGCCGCGGACTCACCACCACCGAATACCTCGTCGGCCGCACCCCCGACCTCCGCCGCATCCTCACCGAAAAATACGCCTCGCCCACCGCGTTCAACACCAGCCGCAGCGAGACGGTCCTCTTCTTCCCCTCCGGCATCACCATCCCCACCGACGCCCACCTCGCCCTGAGCATGCGCACCGGCGGCGACGACTTCCGCGGCGGCAGCAACGCCTACCTCCGCGTCTTCCTCAATGACGGCGGATTCCACGAAACCAAACTCAACGGCTACGGCGAGGGATGGGGCGGCAACTCCACCGTTGCCAAATCCATCGACCTGCCCTCCTGGATCGAACACCGCCACATCCGCGACTGGGGCATCCGCTTCGAAGCCGACCGCCGCGAATGGATGGGCGACGACCAGTGGACCCTCGACAGCTTCAGTATCGTTTACGACAGCTCCCTCGTCGATGCCCCCACCCTCGTCTTCGGCACCGGCCGCAGTCCCCATCATTTCCCCGAAAGCGCCACCTGGATCCCCGACCTTGGCATCGCCACCGAGCCCCTCGTCGAGAAGCAGACCTACACCTATGTCACCGAAATAAACCTCGCCATTCCGCTCCTCCAGAACACCCCCTACCTCATCGAACCGCCCCTCCCCTTTGCCGAATGGAACAAGCTCCTCTGGGTAAACCCCAAGATGTGGGAAAGCCTCCTGAAGGCCGCCAAGTCCAAACGCTTCGAGGCATTCGCCTTCGGACTCCTGCCCGGCGAAAAACCCATCCTCGAAATCGAACCCCACCCCCCCCATCCCCACTCGGGCGGCAAACGCTTCCTCGTCCGCTACGCCCGACTCCTCGGCGTCACCGATGCCGAATTCACCCTCCTCCCCCCCGTCATCACCCCTCCCGGCGGCATCTACGATGCCCTCCTCCTCCGGTAGGGGCCGGTCACTCCGTGCCGTCCGGCGGTTCCACCCTCCGCCCACGCCACTCCACCTCCCCGTCTGCGACCTGCGACTCTCCTCTCCCCCCTCCGGGGCCCCCCACTTTCCTGACACAACAACCCACCCACTAGCGTATCCACGGGCCACCATGACTACCTTTTCTCGTCGTAAATTTCTCCGCACCACCGGCCTCGGCGCCGGGGCCGTCTTCGGGTTTCCCGCCATCGTCCGGGGCCAAAACCTCAACGAACGCATTCGCGTCGCCGCCATCGGCGTCGGCGGAAAGGGCTCCAGCGATGTCGACAACGTCGCCAAATGCGGCTGCGATTTCGTCGGCCTCTGCGATGTCGATCTCAACACCCTCGGAAAAAAAGCCCAGAATCACCCCAAGGCGAAGAAGTACCAGGACTTCCGCAAGATGCTCGAGGAAATGGACGGCGAGATCGATGCCGTCACCATCTCCACCCCCGACCACGTCCACGGCGTGGCCGGCATCATGGCCATGCAGGCCGGCAAACACGTCTATTGCCAAAAGCCCCTCACCCAAACGGTCTGGGAATCCCGCATGATGCGCACCCTCGCCAAGGAAAAGAAACTCGCCACCCAGATGGGCAACCAGGGCAGCGCCGGCGAGGGCCTCCGCCGCTCCGTCGAACTCATCCAGGCCGGCATCATCGGCGACCCCCTCGAACTCCACGTCTGGACCAACCGCCCCGTCTGGCCCCAGGGCCTCGACCGCCCCGCCGGCTCCGACCCCGTCCCCGAAACCCTCGACTGGGACCTCTGGCTCGGGCCCGCCATGCAACGTCCCTTCAAAAACGACGTTTACCACTCCTTCAAATGGCGCGGCTGGCAGGACTTCGGCACCGGTGCCCTCGGCGACATGGCCTGCCACACCGTCAACATGCCCTTCCGCGCCCTCAAACTCGGCTACCCCGACAGGATCGAATGCGAGGTCTCCTCCCGCGTCTACTCCGAAACCTATCCCCTCAGCTCCCGCATCCGCTTCGAGTTCCCGGAACGCGAAGGCCTCCCTCCCCTGAAATTTTGGTGGTATGAAGGCAACCCCGGCAACGACTTCAAACCCCTCCGCCCCTACCCCGACCTTACCAAGGAAATCGTCACCCTCCGCGGCACCATGCCCGCCAGCGGTTGCCTCGTGATCGGCAGCAAGGGCATGCTCTACTCTCAGGACGACTACGGCGGCGATCCCTACATCATGCTCAAGGGCGAAAAGGAATACTCCCTCGGCAGCAAACACGAAGCCTCCCAAAACGTCCCCAAAATCATCCCCCGCTCCCCCGGTCACGAACAGGAATGGATCGACATGATGAAAGGCGGCGCCCCCGCCTACTCAAACTTCGAAATCGCCGCCTACCTCAACGAGGTCATCCTCCTCGGCTGCGTCGCCCAACGCATCGGCGAAGGCCATCCCCTCGACTGGGACGGCCCCAACATGAAGGCCAAAGGCAACGACGAAGCCTCCGCCCTCGTCAAACGCCAATACCGCGACGGCTGGGCCCCCAAGGTCTAAACCCCCAAATATGGAGCGCGGGTTTGCAACCCGCCCCAAAGCCCATCAGCTCTCCTCCCGTAGCGGAACAACTTTGTTGTTCCGGCGGTCCCGCCATGTCCCCACCCACCGCCACCGCTCCTCCTCGAAACTTCCTCCTCTCCCACAGTCCGCATTCCACTCACTGTATCGGTCCCGCATACGCCGGAAACCGACTGAAAAAACTGCGCACCGGCTTCGAAAACGCCAGCAACGGCACCACCGCCACATTCGTCGCAATGAAGGCCATCAAATAATACCGGATCCACTCGATCCGATACATCTCCGGCTCGTACCACATCATCTCCGGATCCAGCAACACCGCCACCGCCAGCGCCGCGCCCAAGGCCAGACTCATCACCACAATAAACCGCGCCGCTTCCTTCCCCACCGCGATCCCCACCAACAGCCCCACCCAGACCAACAAGGCCGCCGCCCGATAAACCAGCACATCCTCTCCCAGCACCATCACCTCCAACACCGTCGCCACCACCGCCCGCACAAAAAGGAAGACCACAATCGCCGTCACCGTTTTCCATCCAACTCTGGCCCGCAGCATCGCCCGAACCCTAGCACCCCCAAAAACCAATCGGAAAGCCCAAAACGTGGCGGCGGTTTCCCAACCGCCCAGCCGATCCCCCATGGCCTAACCCTCCCAGTCCCCTCGCTCCCCTCGCTCCTCCCCGCGTAGCGGCGCCTCTGCGAGGCGTCGGCGGTTCCACCTCCGTTCCCTCCACGCCCCTCCCGCCCCAATCTCAACCACCCCTCTCCACCCGTGACCTGACCTTCCCTAAACAATCCGATCCCCCTGATGCTGCGGCAAAAAGAACTCGTGCAGCAGATTATCCACGCACAACAACCCGTCCCGATCCAGCATGATCACCCCGTCCTTCACCTCCAAAAACCCCTCCTCCTGCAAATGCCCCAGCGGCCCCGCAAATTTCTCCAGAATATCCACCCCGAACTTCTCGCGAAAATACACCGCCTCCACATGCCCCAGCTTCATCTTCAAAATGAACTCTCGGATCATCCGCTCCTCCTCCGTCGTTTTCAAGGAACGCTTCAACGGCATCCCCCCCGCCTCCACCACCTTCATATACTCATCGATTTCCGTCAGGTTCTGATAGTGCACCCCCGCCACGTGCGAGAATGACGCCACCCCCAACCCCAACAAATCCGCCCCACTCCACAACGCATCCCGATAAATGAACTTCGTCCGCTCCGGATTCTTCACCGCCGTGTAGCCACTGCTGATCGTATATCCCGCGCTCTCCAGCGCCGCAAAGGCCTCCTTCACCCAACGCCGCTTCGTGGCCCAATCCGCCACCGGCGCAATCAAGGCCCCGGTGTCCTTCATCTCCTTGTAAATGGTCGTGTTGTAGGGGATCTCCATCTGGTAAATCGTCACGCTGTCCGGCAACAATTCGAGGGTCTTCTCGATGTTCCGCTGCCAGTTCTCCTCCGTCTCCTCCAGCATCCCCGCGATCAGATCGATATTGATCTGCTCGAACTCCTCCGCAATGGCCCGCTCATAGGCCCGATACACTTCCTTGGTCCGGTGGGCCCGGCCGTTGATCTCCAAAATCCGATCATCAAAATTCTCGATCCCCAGGCTCACCCGCGTCACCCCGATCTCCTTGATCGCGGCCAGCTTCCCGGGATTCAGCGTCCCCGGCTCACACTCAAAGGCCACCTCCTCCGCCTCATCCCATGGCAGCACCGCCTTCATCCGATTCGTCAGCGCCGTCAGCTGCTTCGCCGACAAATACGAAGGCGTCCCCCCCCCGAAATACACAAAGTGCGGCTTCCGCCCCTCCACCAACGGATTCTTCGCCAGCGCCTCAAGTTCCCGCATCGTGCAGTCGAGGTATTCCTTGATCTCATCCGCGCTCTTGTCCGTATAGACCCGAAAATAGCAAAAGTGGCAGCGCTTCCGGCAAAACGGCGTGTGGTGATAAATCCCCAGCGGCACCCCCTCCGGCCCCTTCTTCGCATAGGCCTCCTTCACCTCCTCCTGATGCCCTTCCTGCCAAAACGAGAAGGGCGGATAGTTCGAAATAAAGTAATTCCCCGCCGTCGTCGCCTTTGCCTTGGTTTCCGTCGTCATCAGTTCGTGTTGTCGCGTGCTCCCCGCCACTTTGCACTCTGCAATACGTCCCCACCACCGATTTTTTACAACGAGTCTCCCCAACAGTGGCGTGACCGCCCCGGTCGCAAGCCTCTCCCCAACCCGTGGCGGCGGTTCCCACCAGTCCCAGCGGAGACGGCACCGCCAAGCCCGCTTCCCACCTCCGTCATCACCTCCCCCCGCCCGACCCCGGCATAGACCGAAAAGGCGACACCGGATTCCCAACCTTGGCTATTGGACATTGAGTGTTCGACATTGGGTGTTCCTCCCTTCCGGCACCCCATTCCGCATTCCCTCACTCCCCCCGCACCGCAAACACCGTATCCCCCGCACCCCCGATCACGATCATCCCATTCGCAAACGCCGGCGGCGCATTCAACCCCTCCCCCAAATCCAACACCCACACCTCGCTCCCATCCGCCGGATCCAGCGCATACAGCCGCCCGTCACTCGACCCGAACAGCACCGCATCATCAAACGCCAGCGGCGAAGAATCCACCCGCCCCCCGGTCTTGAACTTCCACAGCCCCTTTCCCGTCAACCGGTCGATGGCATGCAACTGCTTGTCCCGTCCCCCGATGAACACCGCATTCTCCGTCACCGCCGGCGCCGAAAAAAACGAAAACTCGCTGTCTCCATAGACCCACACCAGGTCCTTCGACAACAGCTCTGAAGCCAGCACCTGATTCGCCTCGTTCCCCATGTAACTGTTGCGCCCGTAGGTCCCCACCGTCCCCGTGATGTAGGACTCCGTGACCACCTCGTTGACCACCTTCCCGTCCGCCAAATTCAGCGTGTAAATCACCGCATCGCAGCCCCCGAAGACCACATACTTCCCCTCGATCACCGCCGGCGAGCCATTGATGTATTCATCCGTCGCAAACTCCCAAACCTGCGAACCATTCCCGGCCCGCAAACACCGCGCCACCCCGTCATAACCATTCAGCAGCACCCAATCCTCCGTCCCGTCCGGACTCTTCACCACGTTCACCGAGGCCGAGACTTTGTCCCTGATGTTGTAGCGCCACACTTCCTCCCCCGTCCCGACGTCCAGCGCATGCAGCGTCCCGTAGTTTGACCCCACAAAGACCTTCCCCCCCGCCACCGTCGGCGCCGCCTCGATGGTGTCCTCCGTCTCAAAACTCCACTTCTTCTCCCCCGTCTCCGCATCCAGCGCATACACCGTCCCCCAAACCGACCCCACATAGACCACCCCGTCCGCAATCGCCGCCGCCGCAATGATCCCCGCATCCGCCGTAAACGACCATGCCACCTCCGGCTTCCGCGGCACCCGATCATGCACCCGCCCCTGCAACGCCAGCCCACCCCGCGGCAACGTCCAATCCTTCGTCTTCCACCCCCCGGCCACCGCCTCCTCCCCTGCTCCGCCATCCTCCCCGACCACCTCCTTCTTCTCCCCACACCCCACCAACGCCAGACCCAACGCCCCAGCCATCGCCATTCTCATCCCGCTCATAGTAATCGCAAACCCTGCCCCCGTTCCCACATTCGTCAAGACCGGGATGCCGTCCGCCTTGGACTGCGGAAGCCTGCTGCCGCTTTGCGGTTTGGCAGCCTGCTGCCGGCAAGGCACCCCCCGACTCCCATGCCCCCTCTCACCACTCCTTCCCTCCACCCCCCCGGATCCCAACGGCATTCCGTCCCCCCACCCCCTCGCTCCCACCCCCCCTCCCCATCCCAAAATCAGCGCACATCAGTGAAATCAGTGGTTCCTCCTCCCCATTCCGCATTCCGCATTCCAATCACCCCAACACCCGCCCATACAATCCCCCGAAATCCTCCTCCGTCAACCGCCGCGGATTGAATTGCCCCGTCCACTGCGTCGCCGCACTCGCCGCCAACTCCGGAATCGATTCCCGCGTCACCCCACAGCCCGCCAGATCCGGCAGCTGCGCCAAACCAATGACCCGCTCCACCCACTCGATCAACGGCTCCTGGTTCATCGCCGCCAACTCCAAATACACCGCCACCGCCGAGCGCTCCTCCCGGTTCCACCGCATCACCTCCGGCAACATCAGCGCCACCGCATGCCCGTGCACCACCCCATACTTCGCCGTCAGCGGATTCGCCGCGGCATGCGCCGCCCCCAGCATGCTGTTCTCGATCGCCATTCCCGCCAGCGCCGCCCCCAACTGCATCGACGCCCGATGCTCCAGCAACGCCGCATCCTGCAAAACCATCTCCATCCCCGAAGCAATCCGCCTAAACGCCTCCTTCGCATAAAGCGCCGAAACCGGATTCTTCCGCGTGCACACCGCCGCCTCCAAGGCATGCGACAGCGCATCCAAGGCCGTCAACCGCGCCACCTTCAGCGGCTGCGACACCGTCAACTCCGGATCCAGCAGCGCCACCTTCGCCAGCGCCTTCGGATCCCCACACGCCATCTTCTCGTGCGACCCATCGCGACTCACCACCGCATAGCTCTGACACTCACTCCCCGTCCCCGCCGTCGTCGGCACCGCGATGAATGGCAGCATCGCCTTCTTCGCCAACCCATAGCCCTTGTAGTCGCTCATCCGCCCCCCGTTGCTCAGCAGAAAATTGCAGCCCTTCGCGGTGTCCATGCTGCTCCCCCCGCCAAACCCCACCAGACAATCCACCGGCAGATCCTCCGCAAACTGCCGACACGCCTCGATGTCCGCCTCCGCCGGATTCTCGTGCGTCCGGTCATAAATCGTCACCGAAATCCCCGCCTCCTCCAAAATCCCCACCGCATGCCCCACATGCCCCGCCTGCACGATCCCCGCATCCGTCACCAGCAACACATGCGTCCCCCCCACCCCCTGGACACACTCCCCCAACTGCCCCAGCACCCCCGGCCCACTCACCAACCGCGGCGTCGATCTAGTCTGAAAAGTATGCATGACAAAAAGTGGCGTGACCGTCCCGGTCGCTGGCCAAAATCGTGGCGGCGGTTTCCAACCGCCAAGCCGACGCCCCACCAGTGGCCTGACCGTCCCGGTCATCATCAACCCCTGCCGCGAAGCGCAGATTCCCCCCCACCTCCCCCAAACCGCGCACAGCGCCGCCCCCCATCTCACCGTCTCCATTCATATCCTTCATATCCTTCATACCATCCCCGCCGTGTCCCCCTGGATCGCCCGCCGCCGGTACAAAAACTCAAACAGGTTCCCCTCATGCGGTTGCTCCCACTGCACCCGGTTCGTCGGATACGGCCCGATGTTCAATCGCTCGATATCCGGGCTCAACAGCAACTCCTCGATAAACCCCTCATCCTCCGTAAACGCCGACACCACCAGCGTCTCCCCAATGCTCCCCACCATCTCCGCCTGCGGCATCTCCACGATACTCGCATACGGAAACATGAACTCCGTATTCGCCAGCGCATGATTCCGGTCCGCGCACGAAATCAACGTCGGACACAAATACGTCTGCTCAAACGCCTCCACTTTACGCGCTCCCCCCTCCCGATACTTCGCCGTCACATCCTCCGCCCCGGCCCCCTTCAACTGCGCCGAAATCATCCCATCAATCCCCTCCGCCATCGCCGGATTCGCAAAGCCGCACAGCAACGCCTGCCCATCATCCCGCGCCAATGGCTTGATCTCCGCCAACTTCTTCGCCAACGCCTCCGCAATCTCCTCCCGATGCCGCGGCACCAAAATCGCCGAGGTATTGATGCACGACCGCCCCCCATTCGCCGCAATCGACTGCACCAGCACATCCACAAACTCCGGCCAGCGATCGATCTGGTCCTCCCCAATCAAAATCTTCGACCGCCCCGTCCCGTGCACCGAAATGCTCGAATACGGCGCATACTTCTTCACCGTCACATCCGACCCAAAGGCGATCCCCCGCCCACAGCACGTCAGCAGCGTATCCCCCCCCTCGTGCGTCGTCGGATAATACCCGAACGCCTCCCTCGGAAACCCCGCCGCGATCATCGCCTGCACGATCCGCAACGGCGTGAAGGGATCCTCCCGCCCCGGCTTCAGTAGCACCGGAATCTTCATCACCGGCGCCGGAATCCACAACGAATTCACCGCCGGCGCATTGCTCGGCAACGACACCCCCAGCGACGAGGTCGTCGGGAAATAATTGATCGTCAAATCCCCGTCCCGCGTCAGCCCCTTGTCAAAGATCTCCAACGGCATCTTCCGCGTCAGCCCCCCGATCACCGTGCGGATCTCCGACATCGCCGCATGGATCTTCCCCATATTCATCCGCACCAACGTATGCGGCAACCGCGTCAACGCTGACAACCCCTCCACATAATCCTGCGGACTTTGTAAATAGGGAGAGCGGGTTTGTAACCCGCTTCCCCAACCCCGGCTCTCATCTCCCCCGCTCCCCAAAGGAGCGTGGGCGTCCCGCCCGCCCCCATCATCCCCCAAAAACCCACACTCCAAATCCCCCTCCAAAAACAACTCCGCCGCCTCCTCACAAAAATCCGCCAACCTCTCCGCCGGAATCGCATCCAGCGCCTTCTTCGCCCGATCGATCTTCAACAAATCCCTCCGGATCAACCCCGGATTCGCCGTATGCGTCACCAGCGTCCCCCTCTCCCCCAAATCCAGCTCCACCAAATCCATCGACGTATAGCTCTCCCCCAACCTCAAAATCGGAATCTCGTTTCTCATGTTCATACTCTAGACTCTCCCTCCAATCGTCGCTGCCCCGACCCGTAGCTGCGGCATCCTGCCGCAGGCCGTTCCCGTGGCGTCCCGCCGCGTGTCCCCAACATCAACTCTCTCACTCAACATTCTCAATCTTCTAGCCACAAAAAGGCGCAACCGCCACAGATCTCGCTCTCCTTTTTGTGTCCTTTTGTGCATCTTCGCGGCTAAAATTTCCCTTTCCAAAACTCCCAGCGTCTTGTCTCTCGATTCTTGGTTCTCTCGTCTGGTCTCCGGGCTATTCTCCCACTTCTTCATTCAAAAATCAAAAATCAGAAATCTAAAATCGATCTCCCTTCTCCCAACTTCTCTCTTCTCTCTCCCATCTGGGTTCCGGGCTCTGGGTTCCGGGTTCTCTTCCTAATACACCCCTTCGATGACGGTTTTCCCCTCGCTCGCAAACGGCCGCACATCCCCCACCCCATCCCAAGCAAACTCGTCACACGGCTCCCTCCGAATCGCCTCATCCCGCTCCAAGAACCGCGGCATGAAGAACTCCTTCGTCATCGTCGTCAACTCCACCCGCCCATACTCCCCGTACCCCACCAACTCATCCGGCGCGTCCGGCTTTACCACCCGCAACACCGCCCGAGGCTGTGGCGCATAATAAGTCAGCGAATACTCCCCCGGCTCCCGCTTCCGGCTGATCGCCAACCCCATCAGCGTGTTCCCATAGGTCGGCGCATAATTGATCTTCCCCTCCAGCACCTCCTCCTCGATGAACCGCACATACTGCGGCGTCATCGTCGTCCCCCCCGCAAAGACCCCCTTGATCCCCGCCTCCACCAGCGACATCCGCTCCGCCAGGCTCTCCAACAACTTCGGCGTCGTGAACAGACACCCGATCTTCCGATGCCGGATGATCGTCGCCGCCTGATCGATGACATGCTCCTGATACAGCTTCGCCATCTTCATCTCCCCCATCCCAATCAACCGCTTCACCCACCGCGGATCCAAATCGATGAAGTAGCACGCCCCCCCCCGCCGATTCGCCAGGTGCTCGATCGCCAAGCGCAGCCGCCGCGGCCCCGTCGGCCCCACCATCAGCCAATTCGCCCCCTGCGGAAAAAAGTCCGCCGGGTAGTGATCCGAGAACTCCGAATAATCCGTCTTATAGTCCTCCCACCCGATCCGCTGCTTCGGCATCCCCGTCGTCCCCCCAGTCTCAAAGACATTGTAGGGCCGCCCCGCAAACCCCTTCGGCACAAACCGCGCCGGATCCTCCTTCCGCAGCACCTCATCGTCAAAATGGTCAAATTTCACCATATCCGCGAAACACCGCACCTCCTTCAGCGGATCGAACCCAAACCCCTCCGCCCGCTCCAACCAATACGGACACCCCGTCTCCGGCGAAAAATGCCAGGCCACCATTTCCCGCGCATGCGCATCCAGCTCCCCCTCCTTCTCAACAACTTCAGCACTCATCACAATTTCAAACCGTCCCTACGGCCGCCCATATCTACACCATTCACCAAACAGCGCAAGACGCAGAGCCCTGCCGACCAAACCTTCGACCCATCTCACCAATCCCTCTGTCACCCAGCGCTCACCGATCAGGGCAAGGGGTCTCTCGGAGGGGCATTTTTTGCCCCTGAAGCGGACGCAGCGCAGAGCCTTGGTCTTCAGACCAAGGAGAATCCGAGCAGAAGGAGAGCGCCCTAAAAGGGGGCAGGAGCGACCGTTACCGTCCCTCAGCGTCTGTCAGTCGGTCCCAGACAGCTTTCCCAGGTAGCTTCCCAGGTAGCTTCCCAGACTAAGTATAAATCCACAGTCCGCTACTACGGAACCTACTCCAACAGGTCCCGCGGCCAAACCTCCCCCACCACCCGCTCCCACACCGCGCCACCGGCCAAGGCCTCCGAGCCCGCCGAGGGGAAAGGGCCGGTCCAAATC
>Ga0105050_10000459_pt1 | contig 62957 bp, 62 predicted proteins | sample FRY01_FD_78088 | JGI IMG/M metagenome (GOLD analysis project Ga0105050, IMG submission 78088) | Freshwater microbial communities from Lake Fryxell liftoff mats and glacier meltwater in Antarctica - FRY-01 | ecosystem: Environmental > Aquatic > Freshwater > Ice > Glacier meltwater ...
CGAACTGGTAGCCAGATTTTTCAGGAACTTCAGCTTGCGCCTGTCGTCGTAGATTCCCCTGACTTTTGATTTTGCCATAATATACTCCGTGCCGGTGAATATGCAGACCATTGGTCGACAGGTTGGTCGAGACGCCAAAAAAATTGATCGGCTGATCGGCAATATCCCTGGTGCCGTACCGGGTTCTGAGCTCGCTATCGAACACGGTTGGATCGAGCAGCGAGTAGATCGGCAGGGTCAGCCGCCGCATTGCCTTGGCATGGATGAACATCGCCTCCATCTGGTCGAGCGTTTCATCCACGGACATGCCCCGCGCAATCGCCCCGCCCATCGCCGCGCCAGCGCTGGCACCGCCGATAAAGTCGATCGGAATCTCGGCCTGCTGCAATGCCTTGATCACGCCAAGATGGGCACATCCCAAAGCGCCGCCGCCGGCGAGCACCACGCCCACCGCCCTGCCGGTCAGGAAACGGGCGACCTTGGTAAAATCCGCATCATGGTCGAGCGCGACATGATGGTGCAGCTTGGGCGCGCGCGGATCGATCCAGTCGCCGCTGTGGCTGATCGTCTTGCCGGCATTCGAACGGAGCAGCAGCAGCGTGCGCTGCGGTTCCGCGATCCAGCGCATCGCCGCTTCTTCCATAGCATTGGGCGCAGGGTCCATCTTGCCGGGTCGCCCGACCATCACCAGCGCATCGGCGTTGCGGCAGACCATCTGTCCCCAATCCTCCGATCCGCTGCCGTCGATCAGGACATAGGCGCCCTTGGCTTCCTGCTCCGCCAGCCACGCCTGATATTCATGGGCATCCGCCGCTTCGCTGGTCGCCCGGTCGATCGGTATCACTGGCGTCTCTGCCCGGACCACCGTTTCAAAGGCCGAGGCCATCCGCGCCAGAAAACCGTCTGGCATCTGGCTGGTCCCGGCGGGCAAAAGCGCAATCACCCCCGGGTTTTTCGCTGTCACGGCCGAGGTGCGCGCCGTCGCGACCGCCAGTCTTTCCGAGACCAGCTTCAGCATCGCCGCGTATAATTCGGGATGGCGCAGGGCAATATCGTCAAACGCCTGCCGCGAGACTTCCAGCACGCTGGAATCGCGTGTGGCAATGACATCGGCGGTGCGTTTGCCATCGGCGAAAAAAGCAAGTTCTCCGACCGCTTCGCCGGTTTCGATATGGGCAACAATCCGTGTCTTGTTGACCACCACCCGGAACCGGCCGGATTCGACAAAATAGAGCGCGTCGGCGTCATCGCCCTGACGCACCAGCGCTTCACCACCCGCGATCCGCCGCATGGCGGAGGCCGATTGCAACGCGCTCAGGGCTTCCGCTGCCACCCCCTGAAAAAGGGCGTGTCGCCCCAGGTCCGGCATTTCTGTTGGTTCAGCCACGCTGTTTTCCCCGTCGGTGCGACCCGATTTGACCTACTATCCTGCGATATCCATCTACAATCAAGCCTTGGCCATCATGCCAGATGACACATCAACCCGCGGCTTGGCGCCACTTCATTCGCCAGCATCGCCAGATAGGCGGATTGCAGGGCATCGCGCCCGTCCAGGCGCTCCACCTTCAGAAAGGCGCTGGCACCGGCCACAAATGCGGAAAATTGTTCATCGACCTGAGCGCGGAATGCCACCGGCCCGATGTCCTTGATCAGGATTTCGGCTGCGGTCGGGGCAAAGAAAAGTATCGGCTTCGGCCCTTGCAGATCATCCGCTCCCCCGCGCTCCTCGACATGGGTCGCGCCAACCAGCGAGCTGAATTTCAGCATATCGCCCCAATGGGCGTGGATAGCGCCAAGCAATTGACCATTGCCGGCAAAATCGACCGAGACGGTCGGCCGGCTGGCATCGGCTGCCGACAGATTGTCATAGGTCAGAACCTCGTCATACAACCCGGATTTTTCGACAAAAGCCTTGTTCCCCGCCGATGTCAGGCCAATCCGCCGGATCGCCGGACTCAGGCTTTTCACAACCATCGCCAGACCCAGCGAGGTTTTTGACGATGCACTGGTCATCACCAGCGCTTCCGCCCCGAACCAGTCATTCGACCGCATGAAATGCTCGATCAGGAAGCTGGTGGTGAACAGGGGCTGGAAGATGGCGCGCTCCGCCTCGAGCGGGCTCTCTTCCCGCCCCAGCCGGTGATATTGATTGTAGATGATCGCCAGTCCCTTGCGATGCTCCGCGCCGTCGATGAAGCCGCCATCCTGCACATTGGCCGGCGTGACCAGCAAATGGCTGGCCATCGGCAAATAGCCATAGACCCGCTCGCCCTCCGCAATATCGGCATTTTCCGAGGCCACCACCCTAGCAAAGCCCCAGACCGGAACGATCCCCCATTCGGCATCGCCGGTCGGGAAAAAATTCCAGTAGCCAAAGCCGTCGCCAACCACCGCATAGGTGATATTATTGGCGGTCAGCGCATATTTTTCAATTTCCAGCAAAATCTGGCCATCTGCCAAAGCCGGCGCATCGCTGTCGTGCCATTGCGTTTGCGCGAGATCGTCTTTCTTTACCCACAGGCTTTGCATCATTCAGACTCCATCCGATTTTCCGGTTGCCGGCCAGCATAAGGGCTCGCGGCCATTTGGCAAAAGCATTTGCCAAAAACCATGCGCCTGCTAATCCTGCCCGACGGGAAAGAATATGCGCCTTGCGCGCCATCGGGGAGAATTTTTGTGAGTGCAGCACCGGTTTCGGGTTTTGAGGCAGCGATTGTGCCGATCACCAATATTTCGGATTTCATCTGGGGTGGCACCTGGGAAGGAACCGAAATACTGCCGATACCGCCGATGGTTGTAATCCTGCTCGGTGCGGGCGTCTATTTCATGATTGGCCTGCGCGGCTATCCTTTGCTCCGCCTGTTTCCTGCTCTTGCCGGCCTGTTCAAAAAATCGTCAGGCGAAGGCAAGGGCGAGATTTCGCCTTTTGCCGCTCTCTCCACGGCACTCTCCGGTCAGGTTGGCACCGGCAATCTTGCCGGCGTCGCCACCGCCATCACCCTCGGCGGACCCGGCGCCATTTTCTGGATGTGGGTGACCGCCCTGTTCGGCATGGCGCTGGCTTTTGCCGAAGGCTCGCTGGCCGTGCGCTTCCGGGAGCAGGCCGAAGACGGCACCTATCGCGGCGGACCCATGTCCTATATCACCATCGGCCTCGGCCCGAAATGGACCTGGCTCGCCATATTATTCTGTCTCGGCACGCTCTTTTCCGCGCTGGTCACCGGCAACGGCATTCAGGCCAACAGCCTCGGCGACAGCGCCAATGAACTGTTTGGCGTCGAGGAATGGATCGGAGGCGCCGTCGCAGCGGTGGCGGTATTCATCGTCATCATTGGCGGCATCAAGTCGATTGGCCGGGTCGCCGAGACCATCGTGCCGTGGATGGCCGGAGCCTATCTGCTGATGGCGGCGATCGCGATCATCATCAATTTCTACGACCTGCCGGAAACCTTCGGTCGCATTTTCGGCGGCGCCTTCAACGCGCAATCGGCCAGCGGCGGCTTTCTCGGCGCCGCGATAATCATCGCCATTCGCGCCGGCGTTGCCCGCGGCCTGTTCTCCAACGAAGCGGGTCAGGGATCAACCCCGATCGCTCACGCGGTCGCGCGAACCAATGATCCCGCAGCACAGGGCCGCTTTGCCATGATGGGCACGTTCATCGACACGGTGGTGATCTGCACGATGACCGCATTGGTCATGATCACCGTCGAAGGCAGTTTCACCCATACATTGGCCGACGGCACCGCCGAGGTGGTAAAACATGCCTGGCAATCCGACCTGAACGGCTTTGCCATGACCTCCGGCGCTTTTGCCGCAGCCTTTCCCTTCCTCATATTCGGCATTCCGATCGGGACATTGATCGCGTCGGTGGCGCTGATCCTGTTCGTCTTCACCACCCTGCTCACCTGGAGCTATTATGGCGAGCGGGCGATCACCTATCTCTATGACCTGACCCCCGGATCGACCCTGAAGGGGGAAAGCCGGCTGCATTTCGCCTGGCGGGTGCTTTGGTGTCTGGTGATATTCGTCGGCTCGTTCGCGCCGCTCGAACTGATCTGGCGTCTGGGAGACATTTCCAACGCGGTGATGACCCTGCCCAATATCGTCGCTCTGCTGGCGCTGTCCGGCGTCGTCTTCGCCCTGGCCAAAGGCAATCGTGCCGCCGGCAAAGACCATGGCCGCGAAACACCCAGGGAATTGCTCGAAGACATCACCGGCTCGCCCGGTCACTAGATGATGGATTTCTTGAACTGCACGCGCCAGGCGCACGCATCCGCGCCCTTGGCTATCGCGCCAATAAGGCGCGGCGGCCAGTCGGCCTTGCCTCGCTTCGCTCGGTATCATTGCCAGCAAACCGAGCGAAGCGAGGCAAGCGCGACCGCGCGCCCGGCTCTTGAGGTTTAACAAATATGCTCAAACGCCTCTATGAATGGATGCTCGGCAAGGCAGCGCATCCGCAGGCCCCGAAATGGCTGACCGGCATCAGCTTTGCCGAATCCAGCTTCTTCCCGATCCCGCCGGACGTCATGCTCGCACCCATGTGTCTGGCAAAGCCGGAACGCGCCTATTGGTACGCCCTGATCTGCACCATTGCCTCGGTGCTCGGCTCGCTGCTCGGCTATGCCATCGGCTATTTTTTCTTCAAGACGGCGGGCCTGCCGATTCTGGAATTTTACGGGGCCACGGAAAAATTCGATCTTTTTGCCAATAGCTTCAACGAGCAGGGCTGGGTTGTGGTCTTGCTGGCCGGTTTCACCCCGCTGCCGTTCAAGGTGATCACCATCGCCGCTGGCAGCACCGCCATGCCGCTGCATATCCTGGTCGGCGCCGCCATTATCGCCCGTTCTGCCCGGTTTTTTCTGGTCGCCGCGCTGCTCCGCTATTTCGGGCCGCCGATGAAATTATGGATCGACAGGAATTTCACCCTGGCCACCACCGTCGTCGGCATATTGTTCGTCGGCGGCTTTGTCGCCGTCCGCTGGCTGCTATGACAAGTAACAAAAGCTTTCAGCGGAACAGCTTTTTTTCAGTGGCCCAGCCGCTGATCATTTCCTAAGGCCGGATTATGAGCACCAGACAGATTTCCAGCAGCGACGATCCAGTGATTGAAAATATCACCCAGTTGATCGATCCCATGGCCCAGGGCGAAAAGCCCAAGGATCGCTGGCGGATCGGCACCGAGCACGAGAAATTCGTCTATTCGACCACCGACCATCACGCCCCCAGCTATGACGAACCGGGCGGCATAAAGGATCTGCTGCTCGCGATGCAGGAATTCGGCTGGAAGCCGTTGGAAGAAGGCGGCAAGGTCATCGCCATGTCCGGCAGCGATGGCGCGATCAGCCTCGAGCCCGCCGGCCAGCTGGAACTGTCCGGAGCGCCGCTCGAAACCCTGCACGAGACCTGCAACGAAACCGGCCGCCATTTGCAACAGGTCAAGGCGATTGGCGAGAAAACCGGCACCGGCTTCCTCGGCATGGGCATGTGGCCGGACAAGACCCGCGCTGAATTACCGATCATGCCCAAGGGCCGCTACAAGATCATGCTCGACCATATGCCGCGGGTTGGCAATCTCGGGCTCGACATGATGCTGCGCACCTGCACGATCCAGGTCAATCTCGACTATGCCAGCGAAGCCGACATGGTGAAGAAATTCCGCGTCGGCCTGGCGCTGCAACCTTTGGCCACCGCCCTGTTCGCCAATTCGCCCTTCACCGAAGGCAAGCCCAACGGCTATCAGAGCTTCCGCAGCCATATCTGGTCCGACACCGATCCGCACCGCACCGGCATGCTGCCGTTCGTGTTCGAGGAAGGTTTCGGATATCAGCGCTATGCTGAATATATGCTCGACGTGCCGATGTATTTCGTGTTCCGCGACGGCAAATATATCGACGCCGCCGGCCTCAGCTTCCGCGACTTCCTCAAGGGAAATCTTTCGGTGCTGCCGGGCGAGAAACCGACCATGTCCGACTGGACCGATCATCTCTCCACCGCCTTCCCGGAAGTGCGCCTGAAAAGCTTCCTCGAAATGCGCGGCGCCGATGGTGGTCCGTGGAACCGGATCTGCGCCCTGCCCGCTTTCTGGGTCGGCCTGCTCTATGACCAGACCGCGCTCGATGCCGCCTGGGACCGGGTCAAGGGCTGGAGCATGGAAGAACGCGAGGCGCTGCGCAATATGGTGCCCAAGCTCGGACTGGATACACCGATCCCCAATGGCCAGACGTTGAAAGACCTGGCCAGGGAAATCCTCGACATATCGTCGGCCGGCCTGACCGCACGCAACCGCCTGAACACCAGCGGCGACAATGAAAGCGGCTTTCTCGATCCGCTGCGCGAAGTGGTCGCCAAAGGCAAGTCACCGGCAGCGCAATTGCTCGACCGCTATCATGGCGAATGGAACGGCGACGTCAGCAAAATCTACGATGAAATGAGCTTCTGACCTCAGCCGGACGCGCCGGGAGCGCCGCTAAAATTCAAACGCGGGCTGATGTTCGCTTTCATCCGAACTCGCCGCATCTTCCGCGCCTTCCAGATTGGCAAGCGTAAGACCCAATAGCCGCACGCCATTTTCCACCGGCATGATGCTGGCCAGCAGTTCCCCACCGATGCGCGCGAATTCATTCTTGTCCGCGACATAATGATCGACCGAATGCGACCGCGTCACCTGCCGGAAATCGGCATATTTGGCTTTCAGCGTCACCGTCCGCCCGCGCGCCTCGCATTTTGCGATACTGTTCCAGACGATATCGATAATATGCTCGAACGCGTCGTGCATATCGCTGTCGCTGACCAGATCATCGCCATAGGTCCGTTCACCGCCAACCGACTTGCGAATCCGGTTGGAGCGCACCTCGCGATGATCGACGCCGCGCGAGGCGCGGAACAGATAGCCTGCGGATTTGCCGAAATGCTGGCGCAGAAAATCCTGCGATTGTGCGCGCAGATCGGCGCCGGTGTGAATATCCAGCTTGGCCATCCGCTCCGCCGTCTTCGGGCCAACGCCAAAGAAGCGCCGCACCGGCAGCCCGGCGACAAATTCTGCTCCCTGATGCGGCTTGATCACGCAAATCCCGTCCGGCTTGTTCTGGTCCGAGGCAATCTTGGCAATAAACTTATTATAGCTGACACCCGCGCTGGCAGTCAGACCTGTCTGCTTCCTGATCTCGGCCCGGATCATCTCGGCAATCCGGGTCGCATTGCCGATGCCCATCTTGTCCTGGGTGACATCAATATAGGCTTCATCCAGCGACAAAGGTTCGACCAGATCGCTGTGCATGCGGAATATCGCGCGGATCTGCTGCGAGACTTCACGATAGACCTCGAACCGGTGCTTGACGAAAATCAGATCGGGGCAGCGGCGTTTGGCGGTGACCGAAGGCATCGCCGAGCGCACTCCGAACTCGCGCGCTTCATAGGAAGCCGCCGCGACCACCCCGCGCTTGGATGACCCGCCAACCGCCACCGGCTTGCCGCGCAATTCGGGAAAATCCCGCTGTTCTACACTCGCAAAAAACGCATCCATGTCGATATGGATGATCTTGCGCTGCAGCAGATCGGGCGTGGAATCGGACATGGTCTCAGTCTAGCGCCTGTTTCGCCGCTTGGGGAGGAACTACATCTCTTCGTTCAGCGATTTCCGATAGCTTTCGATCAGCTCGTCGCTGGCATTGATGCGGATCGTCTCGGAAAAACTGGCGCGCATGCCGCAACTCATGAAATCCGCTGCCTCGGGATATTTTTCATAATCCGGCCGGCCGCTCGCAAATATTTCCAGCCGGTCGTCAAAAATCCGGAAAATCGGAATCGCCGTTCCTTCCGATACCGGAATATACCAGCCCGATTGCTTGTCGAAATAGAGATGCGTGGCATAGATGCTGCACAAATGGGCATTGGCGCCCACCGCGCTGCCCTTGATCGCATAAAGCCCGTCGTCCGCGCGCTCGATCAATATCTCGGTCATCGAAGCGCCGATCAGAACCGGCGCGATTCTGGCGTATAGATCCGACCGGATAAAAGCGGCGGGGAGCGGCAGCAGATCATCGATGAACAAAGCGGATTCTCCGCGCGCCAGCCAGTCATTTTCGCCGAGCAGGCCAAGCAACTGGCCCTTGCGCAGACTATAGCTTTCCCGGATGCAATCCGACGGATATTTTGCCGCAGCACAAAGGTTGCGCTGCTTGAACCAGGCCAGCTGGCTGGCCCTGACGCCGGAATTGGCAGCCTTGGCACGCTGATACAGCGCCGCGATATCACGATCAACCGCGCGCAGGTCGCTGGCATATTCGCCGCAGATTTCCTGCTCGACCTTGCTTGCCGCCTTGGCGCAATCGAAAGACGGATGCGCCTCCACCGCCTTCTGCTGGCCATTTTCGGCCAACAGGATTTGCGCGTCTTCGGCGGTCAGTTGCACATCGCTGCCCCCGCCGCGCAATATGATATCACCGCGAAATTCGGCCTTCGCCAAATAGGGCAATTGCCTTGGGCCGATGATCGTTTGATCAAGAACCGCGCCCGCCAGTTCGACATCATATAGGCCAAAACTGTGCAAGCTGGCGTGGGAGAAATCCGTTCCCCTGGCGCTGATCGCGGCCCCGCCCTGATAGACCGGGCAGCCGTCCGACACCGTGATCCCGCAATCAAAAGCGAAGCCGGTCATATCGGCGCCCTCGATAGTCCAGCCTTCCACGCTGCCGTCAAACCAGCCGCCATCAAAATGGCCATTTGAAAAATCGGCACCCATGGCCATCACATTTTTCAAACCGGCGTTGCGGAAGAGGACGCCGGGCATGACAGCACCGGTCATATCGGCGTCGGTCAGATCGCTCTTGATAAAGCCGATGCCAGGCGCTGACGCATGGGCGAAATTCGCGCCCGCCAGATCGGTCTCTTCAAAGCAGAGGCCGGCCAGGGACGTTCCACCAAAATCCCAGCCGGCAAAATTACCACCTTTGACGATTGTCACGCCCGCTGCCCGGCGGTCGGTCATGCGCAGAAAATCGGACAGGTTTTTTATCTGTTCGCCAGCAATTGCACGCCGGACAACATCCGGTTCGCTCTCTCCCCATATATCACCATAAGCGGAAGCGCAGCTCGGCTCTGCCACCACAGTTTCCGCCCGTGCAGCGCCGGTTTCTGCCAGCGCCAGAGCAAGCAGTACGAACTGCAGAAACCATAGCTTCATCATATTATTTTCTCTAGATTTCACAACGCGGCATCGGCTCCAATCTTATCATTTCTGCTATAGCCACACCTCCCCGATCTTGCCATAGGCCACCGGTGCAACGCAAAGCCCTCCCTTTCCCGATTGGCCGTCTCGAACTCACCTTCCTGATGGCGAGCCTGATGGCTCTGAACGCGCTGGCGATCGACATCATGCTGCCCGGACTGGGTTTCATGTCCGATGACTTCGCCCTGCCATCGGTCAATGACCGGCAATGGGTCATCACCTCCTATATTTACGGCATGGCGATCGGATCAATCGTTCATGGTTCGCTCGCCGACCGCTTTGGGCGAAAGCCGGTGTTGCTGGTGTGCACCGTGATCTACGTAGCCTTCGCCATATTATGTGCCTTTGCCTGGGATTATGAGCTGCTGCTGATCGGCCGCTTCATTCAGGGCCTGGCCGCTTCGGCAATGGGTGTGCTGGTCAACAGCATCATCCGCGATCGCTATGAAGGCGACGAGATGGCGCGATCGATGTCGACGATCATGATGGTGTTCATGATCGTGCCGATCACCGCGCCGCTGCTCGGGCAACTGGTTCTGCTGGTGGCTCCGTGGAAAGGGATATTTGTCGTTCTCGCGGCAGCCGGACTGGCGGTTTTCCTCTGGGTATTGATAAGACTGCCCGAGACGCTGCACCCGGAAGACAAGACGCCGATCCATCCGCGGTCGATCGGCTCGGCATGGTATCAGGTCATTTTCAACCGCAACAGCTTTGGCCATGTCTTGGCGAGCGGCCTGATGATGGCGCCCTTGTTCGCCTATATCGCTTCGGCACAGCAGATATTTTTCGACATATTCGGAGCCGGCGATATTTTCGTCTTTGTCTTCGCGCTCAACGCCGCCGCCATGTCGGTCGGCAATTTCGCCAATAGCCGGATCGTCGTGCGCTTTGGCGCGCGGCGGGTGTCGCAATCGGCGCTGATTGTCTTCATCCTGGTCTCGATCATCCACTTCATCCTCGCGATGACCGGCGGCATCAATATCTGGACCTTCACCGCTCTGCTGGTGCCATCCATGGCCATGGTCGGCCTGACCGGCGCCAATTTCAGTTCGATCGCGATGCAGCCCTTCGGCAAGATCGCCGGCGTTGCCTCTTCCTTCCAGAATTTTGCCCGCTCCTCCCTGTCGGCCGCGATCGGCGCAGCGATCGGACTGCAGTTTGATGGCACGGTGCTGCCGATTGCCACCGGTTTCCTGGTCTGCGGAATAGCCTCGCTGGCAGTGATTTTCTGGGCCGAGGAAGGGCGATTGTTCCGCCGCGTTCAGATTGGGGTAACCAGGGATTCGCTAGCGAAGATTGACACTATATAGGCTAAAGTTGGAAATACCGGCTAAGCGCACAGGAGCATGACGATGTCGATTCTTACCCCCCGCAAAATAATCGCTGGCCTGATCCCCGCTGCCATGATCTTCGCCACCCCGGCGCTGGCGGCCAGTTCGATCCACGGCGACTGGATCACCCAGGAACGGGATGCGATCATCAAGATTTCCAAATGCGGCACCAGTGTCTGTGGCCGGATCTACAAATATCTGGTGACCCCGCCGAATGGCGCCGGCCAGAAGGATATCAACAATCCCGACAAGAAATTGCGCGATCGCACGCTGCTCGGCATGGCAATATTGACCGGATTCACCCCCGACGATGATATCTGGCGCGGCAAGGTCTATGATCCCAAAACCGGCAAGACCTATCGCTCGGAAGTCAGCCTGCAATCGGCCAACAAACTGAAGATGAAGGGCTGTATTGCGTTTTTCTGTCAGGGCCAGGACTGGACCCGGGCGAAATAAGGGTTATTTTCCAACCTCAAGCCCCGGGCGCGGACATCCGCGCCCTTGGCTTTCGCGCCATAAGGCGCGGCGGCCGGTCGGCCTTGCCTCGGCTGCGCCTCGGAAAAACAAACTCTACATCGGACATCAGACCGACGCATAGCGGAGGCAAGCGCGAGCTTATGCGAGGATAGCCAAGCGGACGGATGTCCGCGCCCGGCGCTTGAGGTTAAATAAACAAATCATTCCATCTCCGCAATCCACTGACTGAGCAGCGCCACACCCTCTTCATGGACGATCGATCGCCCCACTTCCGGCATGCTGATCCCCGGCTCGAGACTGTCCAGACGGTAGATCATGATACTGCCATCCGGATCACCGGGAGCAATGTCGAAATCATGGGTGCCGCTGCCCCGCCCCGCCGCTACCGGACGTTTGTTGATACCGATACGCACCGGCATCGTCTCCTCATAGGTCAGGAACAGACCCGAGTTGCTCGCCGAGCCATTGATATTGTGACAATGGGCGCAATTGACGTCGAGATAGCCGCGCGCCCGGTCATTGAGCGGCGCGCTGGTCTCGCCCCAGACCGGCACGCGATAGTCGACCTCCGGCTGCCGGTCGATCAGACCCAGCCGGGCAAATGCCGCAAGCTGCCCGTCATGGGTCAGATTGCGCGCCTTCGGCCCAATCGGCGTCACCGCGCCGGACAGCGCGTGGCATTCCTTGCACTGATTCTTGTTCGGCACGCCGTAGTTGATCGAGCGCTCCTTGCCCGAAGGATCGGTGAAGGTGACGGGGATACGCTCTCCGGCGACTTTCAGCCGCGCCTCGGTCTGATCCTCGTTCCACACATAAGGCAAGGCGAGCCAGCCATCGGCGCGGTGCAGCAGCACCCTGGTCTCGAGCAGCCGGGGCTTGCCATCCATCTCGTAACCAAAGCTCTTGATCAGCGCCGATCCGACCGGGAAATCGAGCAAGCCGTCGCCATTGGCCTTCGCCTGCTTCCCCTCCGGTACATAGATGAACCGGTATTTCTCGGCATAATCCGTGAACAATGGCGTGTTCAACTGATAGGGCGTCACCCGGTCATTCGGCTGCCAGCCAGAGGCGTCCTTGAAAAACCCATAGTCTGACAGCAGCCGCGGCAGGCCATCGGACAGGATCACCGCATCCGCGACGCCCGCCGGCTCGCGCGCGCCGGCCGAAAAAGCCAGCACCAGTATCGCGCACGCAGAAACCAGCCAGCGCATTTACTGGATCGCGTCTTCCATCGCCTGCGGCAGGGTGATCGGTTTCAGCTGCCGGCCATCAAAGGGCTCGGTGGCGCCCTCCACCAGTGACGGCCTGGCTTCGGTCAGCGATTGCCCGGACCGGGTCAGCCCCATCGACAGGATCAGAACATCATCTCCGATCAGGATATTCTCGCCCGTGCCATCCTCGATAATCGGCGGAATCGCGCCGCCGAAAGCGGTCTTCAGCTCGTCACCACCGGGGAAAGCTGGCTTATAGCCTGCCCGACCATGTTCATTTTCAAACACCCGCACGCCAATCGGTTTCGGGTTATAATTGGGGTCATTCTGCTCCTTGCTATAGGAGACGATCAAGATATTGCCGGTGCCATTTTCAGCGAGCCGGTTCTCAAACACTTCCACCTCATAATGGGACATCACCATGATCCCCATGCCGGTCGGCACTTCCGCGACAATATTGCCTGCCGGAGCGAAATTGGGGGTGTTATTATCGACCACGATATTGTCGAACACCCGAACATTGCGGCCACCCTGTTTCGGAATATTGGGCAGATCGAACACCAATATGCCGCCGGTATTGTTGACCGCGATATTATTATAGACGTCGGCGCCGATGCTGTTCTCGATCTCGATCCCGGCGACGTTGAACTTCGCGACGCTGTTGCGGACGATGATATTCTCCGACTGGCCGACATAAATTCCGGCATCGGAGGAACCGATCGTGGTCACGCTGTCGACCAGCACATTGGTGCTTTCGACCGGATAGATCGCATAGGCACCGTTCTCGGCGTGCGGCCCGCGAGTCCATTCCACCCGGATTTTATAATAGACAATATTGTCCGCGCCCTTTGACTTGATGCCGTCGCCCTTGCTGTCCTCGATCGCAAAATCGCGCAGCACGACATGGTCCGACGTCACCAGCAGCCCTTCGCCCGCGCCCAGTTGCCCGGCAAAATTGAGCACCGTCTGGTCCATGCCGGCGCCGCGGATGGTGACACCATCAACATCGAGCGAAAGGCCATCAACCAGATCGAAGCGGCCGGCTCCTAGTGCCACGACATCGCCCGGTTCGGCGAGGATCAGGGCTTCCTGAAGCCGTTCCTGGGCATCGGCGCCGGGTTCGACGGTAACAGTTTTTGCGAGTGTCGGGGCGCTCAGGCACAGCGCGGTGGCAACTAAAAGACCTTGTTTCAGCCATTTGGAAGCATCGGCACGGAGCCGAGTTTGGCTCGGCGCGAGGCGTGAGGAGGGAGCAATGTCATACATTGTGACCGACGAGCAACGCTGCGCCGGGCCAAACTCGGCCCGCCCCTTCGGGGTCGTGGTGGGAAACCCGCTGGCGGCGTCGCGACGATTGCACGGGCAACCAGCCCGCGCTGCCCGCCGTTCCTTGCCGGCGGGTTTCCCACCACGATGACGACGTTTCCAAATGGCTGAAACAAGGTCTAAACTGCGGATCATATCTCTCTCCTCCAAGAAATAGAGATAATGCCGGAAAATGCCGTTGCTGCCAAGAGCATTGACATGAATGTCAGTAAATTGACGGCGTCAGCCGTCCGCCAATACCCATTCGATCGCTGCGTCGGCATGAATTTCGGTACTGTCGTAGATCGGCAGGATATTGGCCTTGGTATCGATGATCAGGTCCAGTTCGGTAGAGCCCAGCACCACCGCCTCGACATCGCCCTTGGCGATATTGGTGATATAGGTTTTCATCGTCCGTTCGGACTCGCGCTTGGCCTGATTGAACATCAGCTCCTCATAGATGATCCGGTCGATCTCCTCGACCCGCTCTTCATCCGGTGGGGTCAGGATAATCCCCTTGCCGACCAGACGTTTGCGATAAAATCCCTCGGTCATCACATTGCGGGAACCAATCAAAGTCGCCGACTTTATGCCGTCAGCGATCATCTTGTCGCCGACACAATCGGCAATGTGAAGGATCGGCACACCCACTTCCGGTTGCACCTGATCATAGATTTTGTGCATCGCGTTGGAGCAGATCAGCACGGCGGTTGCACCGCTATGCTCCAGCCTTTTGGCTGCCCGGGTCATCAGACCAGCCGCGGCATCCCAGTCATCATCCGACTGCAACCGGGCATAATCGCTGAAATTGACGCTCTCGATCAGCATGTGCGGGCTGGCAAAGCCGCCAAGCCGCTTTTGCACTACGCTGTTGATCCGCGTGTAATAGCTGGCGGTCGATACCCAGCTCATGCCGCCAATCAGGCCAATTTTCCGCATTAAAGTTACAATCCCTGAAATATACCCTGAAATATACGAAGCCGGCGTCTAGAGCGCCTTTACGATTTCCTCGCACATTTTCTTCGCATCGGAAAGTAACATCATTGTCTGGTCCATATAAAAGACCTCATTGTCGACCCCGGCATAGCCGACACCGCCCATCGAGCGCTTGACGAAGAATATCGTCTTGGCCTTTTCGACATCGAACACCGGCATGCCGTAGATCGGCGAGCTTTTGTCGGTTTTCGCTGCCGGATTGACCACGTCATTGGCGCCAATGATGAACGCAACATCCGCCTGGGCAAATTCGCTGTTGATATCCTCGAGCTCGAAGACTTCGTCATAAGGCACATTGGCCTCGGCCAGCAGCACGTTCATATGGCCCGGCATCCGGCCTGCGACCGGGTGGATCGCATATTTGACGCTGACGCCTTCTGCTTTCAGCATATCGCCCATTTCGCGCAACGCATGCTGCGCCTGCGCCACCGCCATGCCATAGCCGGGAATGATGATCACGCTTTCGGCCTGCTTCATCATATAGGCCGCATCTTCAGCCGAACCGCGTTTCCACGGCCGGTCAGTCTTGGCGGCGCCGTCGCTCGGCCCGCTGTCCGTACCAAATCCGCCAGCGATCACACTGATGAAGCTGCGATTCATCGCCTTGCACATGATATAGGACAGGATAGCCCCGGACGAACCAACCAGAGCGCCGGTGATTATCATTGCGGTATTGCCAAGGGTAAAGCCCATCGCCGCTGCCGCCCAGCCGGAATAGCTGTTCAGCATCGACACCACCACCGGCATGTCGGCGCCACCGATCGGGATGATCAGCAGGAACCCGATCAGGAAGCTGAGCCCGACGATGGTCCAGAATATCGGACCTGTGCCAATGGTTGGCGCAATCGCAAAATAAGCGGTCAATCCGATGATCCCGGCGAGCACGCCCAGATTGAGGACATGGCGCAGCGGCAACATGATCGGTGCGCCCGACATATTGCCGTTGAGTTTCAGAAAAGCGATCACCGAACCGGAGAAGGTAATCGCACCAATGGCGACACCAAGGCCCAGTTCGACGCGGCTGACCGTCAATATTTCGCCGGTCGCATCCAAAATGCCAAAGGCACCGGGATTGAGATAGGCAGCGATACCGACGAGCACAGCGGCCATGCCTACGAGGCTGTGGAAAGCGGCGACCAGCTGCGGCATATCGGTCATCGCAATGCGGCGCGCGGTGACAAAACCGATCGCGCCACCAATGGCGATAGCGACGGCGATTTCCGGCAGGCTGGCAATGCTGTGAGTCCATAGCGTCGTGACCACGGCAATCAGCATCCCGGCCATGCCGAAACGGTTGCCCTTCCGGCTCGATTCCGGCGACGACAGGCCGCGCAATGCGAAAATGAACAATATGCCTGCAATCAGATAGGCCGTGGCAACCCAGGGATTCACCGGTTCACCAGAGGAGGCAAGCGCGGGAGAAGCGGCAAAAACCGTTATCCCAGCGAAGGCTGGGATCCAACCCAATCTCGATGCGATACGGCGTCCTTGGTTTAGGCCCCAGCCTGCGCTGGGGCGACATGGCTCGTTATGCACAGAAGCACCCATTATTTGCGCTCCCTCTTCTTGTACATCGCGAGCATCCGCTCGGTCACGGCAAAGCCGCCAAAAATATTCACGCTCGCCAGCACCACGCCAACCAGACCCAGCCACTTGGCCGCCTGCCCGCCATCCGCCTGCGATCCCGCCGCCGCCGCTATCAGCGCGCCGACAATGATCACCGAGGAGATCGCATTGGTCACCGCCATCAGCGGCGTGTGCAAGGCCGGGGTCACCGACCAGACGACATAATAGCCGACAAAACAGGCCATCACGAAGATTGAAAGAATTGATATAAAGTCCATCGCTAACCCCCTAGTTCGCCAGAAGGCGCTCATTCACAACCTTACCATCCTTGGTAAGCCGTATGCCAATCGTCACTTCATCATCATCGGGCAGTACCGGCCGCTTGGCCTCTTCATCCCAATAAGCGCTGAGGAAATTATAGAGATTGCGGGAAAACAGCGCCGAACTGTCGGCTGCCATCATCGCCGCGATATTGCTCGCACCGATGATCTTGACGCCATGTTTCACGACCACTTTGCCGGCAACAGCGCCTTCAACATTGCCGCCTTGTTCCGCCGCCAGATCGACAATCACGCTGCCGGTCCGCATCGTCGCAATCTGCGCGTCCGAAATCAGTCGCGGCGCGGCGCGTCCGGGGATCAGGGCAGTCGTAATGACGATATCCTGTTTGGCGATATGGGAAGAGACCAGTTCCGCCTGGGCCTTCTGATATTCCTCGCTCATCTCGGTGGCATAGCCGCCGGAACCTTCGCCCTCGATGCCTTCGACCGATTCAACGAAAATCGGCTTGGCGCCGAGCGACTGGATCTGCTCCTTGGTGGCGCTGCGCACATCGGTCGCGCTGACCTGTGCGCCCAACCGCCTTGCGGTGGCAATAGCCTGCAGACCGGCGACACCGACACCCATGACAAAACAGCGCGCGGCAGAAACCGTGCCAGCTGCAGTCATCATCATCGGAAACACCCGGCCATATTCATTCGCCGCCAGCAGCACCGCCTTGTAACCGGACAGATTGGATTGCGACGAGAGTATGTCCATCGATTGCGCGCGGGTGATCCGCGGCATGAATTCCATCGCCAGTGCGTCAATGCCGAGCTTGGCATATTCGTCAACCCGCTCGCGCTCGCCATAAGGATTGAGGCTGGCAACCAGCCACGCGCCTTTCTTTATGCCCTTGATCGATTTTGGATCCGGGCCCTGCACGGCCAGAACGATATCGGCGTCCTTGAGGACGGCAGCGCGGGTTCCGACTGTCGCCCCCATGTCCTGATAATCTGTGTCAGCAACCGCAGCAGATTCGCCAGCACCCTTTTCGACGGCCATGGTGGCGCCGAGAGCAATGAACTTCTTGACCGTTTCGGGGGACGCGCTGACGCGCGCTTCGCCGTCGGCGAGCTCCTTCAATACCGCAATTTTCACACTAGATTCCAATCCGTTAGGAAATGAGAATAACCACCAATATCGCCACCAGAGCGGTCAGGACGGTACCCACTTTCAGCATCGAAAGAAATTTCGCATAGGTTTCCTGAGCCGAGCCCAATTCATTATTCGCTGTCATGATTTCCCCATTTTTTCGTTCCAAAGTCGAGCGAGGTGTAACCTTATATTAGCGACTGCTCAAGCCCTACCCACCGTCATTTTGGATAGAATATTTATCCGTCCCTTAATCGGCTCTTTACCGGTTGCCGCTATGAAAATGGTTCATTGTGGGACAATCGGGACAAAAATGGCACAAAACGGCACAAAATTACTGCTGCTGATCGATGATGAGCCGGCGCAATGCCGGTTGATTTCGGCGTTGGCCTCGCGGGCGGGTTTCCGCACGATCTATGCGCGTGACGCGGAAACCGCGATTGCGACGCTCGGTACACAGGACGGAATGATGCTCGACGCGATCATTCTCGACCATTGGGTGCCGGGCTCCGAAGCCACCGAACTGATCACCGAACTGAAAGCCCGCCGTCCCGCCTTGCCGATCCTGATGCTGACAGCGGTCGGATCGATTGCCGAAGCGGTCGATGCCGTGCGCGCCGGCGCCACCGACTATCTGATCAAGCCGGTTGCCCCCGAACTGATGCTCAAGGCGCTCGACGCCGCCGTCATATCCGCGCGGGATGCCGGCGAACTGCGCCCGCTCACCGAAAAAATATCGGTGCCGCTCGAATTTGAAGAAATTGTCGGAGCGGCCCCTGCCTTCCGCGCAGCACTGGCAATCGCTGCCAAGGCTGCCCGCGCCCGGGTTCCGGTCCTGATCGAAGGCGAAGGCGGGGTTGGCAAGGAAGTCATTGCCGACGCCATCCACGCCGCCAGTCCGCGATCAAAATTGCCGATGTTGAAGCTCAATTGCGGCGCAATTACCGGAAATCTGCTCGATTCGATCCTTTTTGGTCATGAAAAGGGCGCTTTTACCGGTGCTTTTGACCGCAAGATTGGCCTGCTCCAGCAGGCCGAAGGCGGAACGATTTTCCTCGACGAGGTCGACCGGATTCCGCCGGAAACCCAGGTCCGTCTGCTCCGCTTCCTGAAACATTCCGATATCCAGCCTCTGGGCAGCCCGAACAGTTTCCAGCTCGACGTCCGGATCATCGCCGCAACCAATCGCAAGCTGCAGCGGGAAGTCGAAAAAGACAATTTCCGCGAAGATCTCTATTATCAGATGAATGTCGTGCAGCTGACCATTCCGCCGCTGCGTGACCGGACCGGCGACATCCCTGCACTGGCGCGGCATTTTCTGGCTCGCCTCGCGCTCCAGCCCGGCCTCCGCAGCCTTGGCATTACCGACGAAGCGCTGAGCCTGTTGCGCAGCTATCGCTGGCCGGGCAATGTCCGCCAGCTGCAGAGCGTATTGTTCCGGGCCGCCGTGATGTGCGACCACAATGCCCTGAGCTGCGAAGAATTTCCGCAGATTGCCTCCTTTGTCGCCGAATCCGGGGATCTGGAGCCGCATCTGATGAACAGTCCGGAGGGCATTGGCATCACGCTCTATTGCGAAGATGGCAATTTGCGGCCGCTGGAAGAAATCGAAGCCGATGTGATCCGCCTCGCCATTGGCCATTATCGCGGCCGGATGACCGAAGTCGCGCGGCGTCTGGGCATCGGACGCTCGACTCTCTATCGCAAATTGGCCGATCTGGGCATTGATAACGCAGCATAATTTCGCCCGCTCCTGTTGGATTTGACATTTTCGGCCATATCCAACAGCGTCAAATCCAACCCAAATCCAACATCACCATTGATGTTTCGTCTCGCTGGTCTTAAGTCTGGGCGATATGAAAAACATGCTTCCAATTCGTCCATTCGGTGCCGCTCTGACGCTAGCACTGCTCCTTTCGGCCTGCGGAAAACAGGAAGCGGTCGGCGATGTCCCGTCGAGCGAAGAACTCGCGCGGCAAGCGGATGCCGCGAGCCAGGCGATCCGTGACGAAGCGGCCGCGACAGATGGCGATGGCGCGCAAAGCGCGATCGACCTCACCAGCATGGAGAGCTACGCCAATGCTTTGCGCGGTTACACGATCATGGTGCCCAGTGGCTGGACGGTTGATGCGACAGCCAGCGATGACAATGGCCGAGTATACACCGAGACGGTAAGCGGTACAAAGCTGTCGGTAAGCTGGGTAGAAAATCGCGAGGACGCTGCCTGGAGCAAGGCCGTTCAAACAGTCGAGGATGGTACCGATGCCATGGAGGGCGCTACCGTCGGCAAGAATGAATATCGCGCCTCGGGGGTTTTGACCAATGGTCTGAAATCAAGCCAGCGGCTGCTCCGCAAGCCCGATGGCACGATGGTACGGGCAGAAATCACCTATGCCGCCGACCAATCCAAATCGACGGACCCACTGGCCTCAGCGATATTGGATAGCCTGACCCTTCAATAGCGGCAGTTTAGTCGCAGTCTATCGGTTGAGCTTGGCGTCCAGGAAGCTGGGCATCGGGCCGTTCCAGCCGCTATCTCCGTCATCGTCATTGCTATCCTGAACCACAGGTGGCTTTTTCTCTTGGACCTTTGCCGCAGGCACGGGCTTGTTCGGCGCATGCTGTTGCTGCGGCTTCTTCGGACGATCGTCCTGCCGTGCCCTTTTTGGAGCATCCTCTTGCCGTGCGCGCTTTGGCGCATCGTCTTGCCGCGGCGCCTTCGCCTTTGCCGGTTCCGGCTTTGCCTGAACAGGCTTTGCTTGAGCAGGCTTCGCTGCCTTTTCGGCTGGCTTTTCGCCAGTTTTGGCCTTGCGCTCTTTGCGCACAGCGATTTTCATGCCGGTCAGTTTTTCGATGCTTTCGACATGCTCGGCATCGCTGCGGGTTACAAATGTGATCGCAACGCCGGTTGCGCCAGCGCGGCCAGTCCGGCCAATCCGGTGAATATAGTCGTCCGGGTGCCAGGGAATATCATAATTGATAATATGGCTGACGCCCTTGATATCCAGTCCTCGCGCGGCAACATCGGATGCGCACAGGATATTGATTTCACCCGACTTGAACCGGTCCAGTTCTGCCAGACGTGAACTCTGGTCCATATCGCCGTGAATCTGCCCGGCATCAAAGCCATCTTTGCGGAGGCTCTGGCAAAGATCGCGAACCTCGGTCTTGCGATTGCAGAAGATGATCGCGGTTTCGACGCCTTCATTATCCAACAGGTCGACCAGCAATTTGCGCTTGCCCTTTGGAGCAACCTCGATCAGCGATTGATCGATCGAAGTATTGGCCGTTGCCGGGCGCGAAACCTCGATATATTTCGGATTGTTGAGAAACTGGTCCGACAATTTCTTGATCGGCGGCGGCATCGTCGCCGAAAACAGCATCGTCTGCCGCGTTGCTGGCAATTTCGAGCAGATCGATTCGATATCCGGAATGAAACCCATATCGAGCATCCGATCCGCTTCATCGATGACCAGCAATTCGCAGCCCGACATCAATATCCGTCCGCGATCGAACAAGTCCATCAACCGGCCGGGTGTGGCGATCAAAACATCGACGCCTTTTTCCAGCGCCTTGATCTGGTCTCCCATTGACACACCGCCGATGAGCAGGGCCATGCTGAGATTATGGTTCTTGCCATATTTCTCGAAATTCTCGGCAACCTGCGCAGCCAATTCGCGGGTCGGCTCGAGAATCAGCGACCGCGGCATGCGCGCGCGCGAGCGGCCATGTGCCAGAATGTCGATCATTGGCAGCACAAAACTCGCCGTTTTGCCAGTGCCGGTCTGGGCAATGCCGATGATATCTTTCATCATCAATACGGAAGGGATGGCCTGCGCTTGAATCGGCGTCGGTTCGTCATAGCCAGCGTCGGCTACGGATTTCAGCAGTTCTTCAGACAGGCCGATATCGGCAAATTTCATAGTGGTTCCGGAAAAATATAGGATGCACCGTTGCATCCTGTCTTAGCCTCTCGGGCTGTGCCGGGCAATGATCCCATATCCGGGATTTGTCAAGCTTTCTCGCTTGGTCTAGGGTGTCGGGACAAGTTCGCGGAATCGGTCAATCTCGCATTTGGCACCGGTCCGCGAGTGCAGGATATCGCGGCCTGCACACATTTTGCCATCCGCCGTCTTCTCCACATAGAAACCGGAATAGAAGCTGCGCGCCTGGCATTTATCCTCAAGCTGGGCCCTGATTCTCTTTCGATCTTTTGTAACCAGGTCGAGGTAGCGATCCGCGAACATCTGCACACCGAGAATATTGTTCATCGGCAGACATTTGCCAATTTTCTTTTCGCGATAGGACTGTCGCGAGGTCTCCTGCGAAAAATCTGCCATCGGTGCCAAAGGGGTCGGTCGACGACGCGGCACCCTGATGATCACCCGCTTTTCGATTCGGACCTGAGCATAGACGAGCGGGCGCCCAGACACATAGGTCATAGCCGTGTCTCCCGGCGAAATATCCACCGGCTGCATCTCGCGCATTTCTGGCACAGAGAGCAGTAATATCGCTGCAAGTGACAGGCTCACCATAATCCCTTAACTAACCTTGGCTTTCGCTATATCAATGGCGATTGAATATTGCATGAACTGAGAATCTATCATCTAATATCATCTTGAAATAACGTGCCTGTCACGGCTCCACTGAGATGGTGGCTCGGCGAACAGGTAGCACCACTGCGCAGGAAAATGAATATGCCAAAAATAGCCAAATGGCTGGAACAGATGCAGTCGGTTGTAGGCGCAAAGGGCTTCACCAGGGCGGGCGATGATATGGCACCTTGGCTCACCGACTGGCGCGGGCGTTATACGGGCGCTGCAATAGCCATGATCTCTCCGGCCAGCACGCAAGAGACTGCAGAAATACTCAGGATTGCAAATGAAAGCGGCGTAGCTATCGTGCCGCAGGGAGGCAATAGCGGCATGGTCGGGGGCGCGACTCCCGATATCAGCGGTCAGTCGGTGCTTTTGTCCCTCCGCCGCATGAACCGGGTTCGGGCGATAGAGCCGGAGGATCAGTTGGTGGTGTGCGAGGCTGGCGTAATTCTCCAGAATCTGCACGAAGCGCTCGCTGCCGACGGGCAGCGATTCCCGCTGACCCTTGGCGGCAAAGGCTCCGCAACGGTCGGCGGCCTTGTTTCCACAAATGCTGGCGGCACCCAGGTGTTGCGCCACGGAACGATGCGCTCGCTGGTTGCAGGGATCGAAGCCGTGCTGCCCGACGGCAGCATCTTCGAGGGGCTAGCGGCGCTGAAAAAAGACAATCGTGGCTATGATCTGAAACAATTGTTCGTTGGCGGCGAAGGCACGCTGGGCGTTGTCACCGCCGCGACCTTGAAAACCGTACCCGCTTTGGTCGATCGCTGTGTTTCCTGGGCCGCAGTTGACAGCACGGACGCTGCCTATCAGCTATTCCGGTTTCTCAGTAGTCGGACGCCGCAATCGTTGGAAGGTTTTGAAATTATTCCCGAAACATGCCTGAATTCGGTTTTACGCTACATTCCCGGCACCCGTTCGCCGCTGGAAGGCGAGCATCGCTGGCATGTGTTGATCGAAATCGTACGTGATCAGCCGGATGCACAAGATCCAAGGTCCGTCACCGAAAATCTGCTCGCAGACGCAATGGAACGGGATTTGATCGAAGATGCAACTCTCGCGACCAGCGAACAGCAGGCTGAGGATTTCTGGAAAATCCGCGATTCCATTGCCGAAGCCGAGCGTGCCAACGGCCCGGCTCTGCAGCATGATATCAGCGTTCCGGCGCCCGGGATGGCCCGGTTTATCAACGAGGCTTCACCGGTCATCGAAGCAAGATTTCCGGGCACGAAAGTTGCTGCATTCGGCCATATGGGCGATGGCAACGTCCATTTCCACGTCAAGGCACCAACAGGTGTACAGGCACAAGAATGGATGCGGGACTTCGGGAAACAAATAACGCCGCTGGTGCATGACCTCGTCATCGCTGCGGGCGGTTCAATTTCGGCAGAGCATGGAATAGGACAAAATAAGCGCGCGGAACTGGGACGACTGTCTTCCGATGCGCGCCTCTCCATGCTGCGCGCGATAAAAACAGCGATTGATCCAAAGAATATTATGAACCCGGGCAAACTCGTTCCCCTTGCGTCCAGTCAGTCAGGCTCTTAAAGCGCAAGACAACTATTCGATTTCAACAGTAATTTTTCGGAGAATCTGACTATGGCGAGCACGCCGCAAGCAAATGCCCTACCCATGTTCTACAAGGACCTGGTCCCGCTCAATTCCAACGAGCATGCAAAATGGAAAGTCAAAGGGCTCGACAATGCGTCCTTCATGCAGTCGCAGCATGCGATTCCGGTCACCACCGATGAATTCGCCAATGCTGCGCGCAATTATCCAATTGTATTTTCGGTCGGTGAAAATAGCGTTCCACTGATTCTGATGGGCCTGAACGAAGGCGTGAACACGTTCATGAACGACGAAGGCCAATTCAGCGAACCAGCCTACGTCCCGGCCTATGTCCGCCGCTATCCCTTCATGCTCGCAAAATTGCGGCCGGATGCCGAAGAACTCTCGCTTTGCTTCGACCCGACAACCGATGCGATTGGCGAATATAAGGAAGGCGACGCCCTGTTCGACGGGGATCAACCGAGCGAAACAACCAAGAATATCCTGGATTTTTGTGAGCAGTTTGAACAGGCAGGCCAACGAACCGGTCAATTTGTCCAGGAACTGGAAAAAATGGGATTGCTGATGGATGGCGAAGTCTCGATTCAGCAGACCGGCGTTGAAAAGCCCTTCATCTACCGCGGCTTCAAGATGGTCAACGAAGAGAAACTGCGCGACCTGCGCGGCGATGAGCTCCGCAAGATCAACCAAAACGGAATATTGCCACTGATCTACGCCCACCTCTTCTCGCTGCAGCTGATGCGCGATCTATTCGCAAGACAGGTGAGTGCTGGTAAGATGCCACAAGTGACCGAAGCACCTTCCGTACAGATTTAACCACTCGGGACTGCCTGCTTCGTCCGATTTGGCCGAAGCAGGTAAACGCGATTGATAATTTTCCGGCTTTTGGGGCTTGCAACTGATCCCGACAGCACCCACATTAGTTGTTGTATCGGTCCGCATCCCCCGATCGGATCTATGCAGGCATTTCTTTGAAATGCCACCTCCCTGAACCTTGACCACCTCGCCGACCTGGCGAGGTGGTTTTTTTATGCAGATTCTCTCATTCCGCCGCTTCGAGCTGATGCCGGCCAGACAATTGCTCCGCCAGCATAACGCAGCAATCTCGGATCAATTCACCAATTGTTCCCGCGGCAGCAATCGGCTCGCGCATATATTGATCGAGATATAGAGATCGACCCACTTCCAGCTGAAATGCATGAATATTGCCTGCGGGCCTGCCGTGCCGCTCCAGAATATAGCCGCCGGAATAGGGGTGGTTTGTCTGGACATGGTGGCCGTGCATCCGGAAATGAACCGCAGCCAGTTCGACATATCGCGAATCGCAACTGCGCCCGAAGCGATCGCCAATGACAAATCCGACTGGGCGATGATTCTCGTCGAATACTGATGGCATGCTGTGCAGGTCCAGGAGCAGCGCGTAGCCAAAGGCGGATCGGATCTGGCCAAGAAGACGCTCGACCATCACATGATAGGGCTCATGATCCTGCTTGATCCGGTCAATGACATGCTGATGTTGCCATTTTTCCCGCCACAAATTGCCCGCGCCGTGCAGTCGGCGCGGCAATATACCCAGGCCGCCTCTTACTTTTTTGCTGATCTGGGGTGTCTGTGTCGGATCCATCCCGACCACCATATCCGGGTCTATTTCCGTATGACTGCGATTGAGATCGACCCATGCCCTGGGTTTTCGGGCAATAATCGCTGGAAATCCGGAGGCAATGGCCGATGCCGCCAACCGGTCTGCGTAGCGATCTTCCAATCGAATCAGGTGGGAAGCCGAGACATTGAGATTGGCGAGAAGCTCAGACGGATATTCCCGACCGGAGTGGGGCACGCTGACCAGCACCGGGAAGTTGAGCGCCGCCACATTGGACAAGGAATAAATCGACGCCGAAGACGATGTTTTGCCGGGAATGTCATTAGCCATGTTCGCCCCCCAAAAGATCACCAACAGCGGCCAAAAAAATCTTCGATTTCGGGAAAAAATTAACCGATTTGCACTTATATACCGGCCTTGGCATAAAGGCGGGCCTGTATTCAGGCATATTCGGGAAGGTGCGACAAGATGATCAGGATTCTCCTCGCGGAAGATGAACAGGCGATGCGTGAGCATCTTACACGGGCGCTGGAGAAAGCCAACTATGAAGTTGTCGCTGTAGACCGCGGAACCGCAGCAGTGCCGTTACTCGACGCGCAGAAATTCGATCTGCTTCTAACCGACATCGTGATGCCGGAAATGGATGGAATCGAACTGGCGCAGCATTGCGCCGCTGTCTGCCCCGAGACCCAGGTCATGTTTATCACCGGCTTTTCCGGCGTAACATTACGCGCCGGAGAATCGCTTCCGAAAGCCAAAATATTGTCAAAACCCTTTCATTTGCGGGATCTGGTTCTGGAGGTCGACCGGCTGTTCGAGCCAGACAGTATCAGCGACCTGAATTAAGCCTTGCGCCAGCCGAAGCGGCTGGCTAGACGGCGTCCAGCGTGGGCGTATAGCTCAGTGGTAGAGCACTTCGTTGACATCGAAGGGGTCGTGAGTTCAACTCTCTCTACGCCCACCATTTTCCAGACAACATTATATTCAGGCAGCGAGCGCTATTGCGCCACCAGCGTCCTGACTTGGGGGATGGCCATACCAGCTTGTATAGGCACGGGTAAAAGCGCTCAATTCGCTATAGCCCAGCTTGGCGGCTATTTCGGACAGGTTCCGGGTGCCTTCGAGGAAATAGAGATGGCAAGTGTCGCGCCGGACCTGCTCCAGTAGCTGCCGATAGGACATGCCTTCGGCAACCAATTTGCGCCGCAATGTCCGTTCCGCCATGCCAAATGTTATGGCAGCCGCGTCCAGGCTGAGGCCGGATTTGTCGAGCAGATATAATAAATATTCATAGGTGAGTTTCGCCAGATTTTCGCGCTCGAATCTGGCTCGCGCAAAAAATGCCCCTTGCCTCCGGGCAGCCGAGATGATCGCAGGATTGTGACGCTGTATCGGCCTGGACATAGCTAGGTGATGATATTCGAGATAGGTGGACGGTCGATTGAAATGGCAGGGAATCGGTGCACTGTTCGAATTCCCTTCTGGAAACCCCCTGAAACCGTCGGGCCGGCGGTGTGCAAAATGCGCTGCCTTGACGGTTTTGAAGCGGCCATCGGCAAGCAACTCGCCGCAATGATGGACCAAGGCAAATAGGATGTGAACGAGATCGGGCGAAACCGCCTTATCTTGGTTCCATACCAACCGGTCACCGGAAGAAAGCGGCATGAGCTTGACGATAGGCTTTTCGCCGCCCAACCGTTGCTCTGCAACAAGCTGGATCAACGCTTCACCAAAATTGGGTTGGAAAAAAGCAGTGAAGCCAAGATCGGAAAACCCCCGTGGGACCATTTTCCTGCCAATCTCCGAATGAATATCCGCCCGGTTGAGTTCTTCCTGAGCTGCTGCACAGAGATTGGCGATCGAATCATCACCCAGTTGATTGGTGGGATCTCGTAATTCTGATTCGGAACATTGTAGCGCGCTCAACAGCTGCGGTTTGCGGGCCTGAAGCGAATGACAGCCGAGATAGGCGCGGTAAAGAAACTGAGCCGAGACCTTAAAATTTGGGGATGCCGGATAGTCCATGTCCCTAAGCTAGGGGGCGAAATGCACTTCGCTCAACTGGCTTTCGACAAGGAAGTAAATTGGGCGACGAAATTGACGTTTTTGGTTAATTTGCGAACAAAAGCAGACTGTTCAGTAGCGGATCACCGACGCGCCCCAGGTAAATCCGCCGCCCATGGCTTCCAGTACCAGCAAATCCCCGGCCTTGATTCGACCATCGCGTACAGCGGTATCAAGAGCCAGTGGCACCGAAGCCGCCGACGTATTGGCGTGCATGTCGACGGTCTTGATCACTTTTTCCGGAGAAAGATTGAGCTTTTTGGCGGTTGCATCCAATATCCGGGCATTGGCCTGATGCGGGACGACCCAATCCACATTTTCGATCGATTCGCCTGCTTCTTCCAATACTTCTTTCAATACCGAAGCCAGATTGACGACTGCATGGCGGAAAACCTCGCGGCCTTTCATGCGCAGCTTGCCAACCGTCCCCGTCGTACCGGCACCGCCGTCAACATATAATAGCTGATTATGCGCGCCATCGGCGTGCAGACGAGTGGCAAGAATGCCATTTTCCCCATGTTCGGCCGCCAGCACGACCGCACCAGCTCCATCACCGAAGAGCACACAGGTTCCGCGATCTTCCCAATCGAGTATGCGACTGAAAGTTTCTGCGCCGATCACCAGCGCATTTTGCGCGCTGCCGACCCGAATCATGCTGTCCGCAACCGAAAGTGCATAGAGGAAGCCCGAGCATACCGCAGCGACATCAAAAGCGACGCAGCCATTACAACCCAGTGCATCCTGAACAATGGTGGCGGTTGCAGGAAATGTCTGGTCGGGCGTTGCTGTTGCGACGATGATCAGGTCGATATCTGCGCTATTGAAACCAGCCGCCTGCATGGCCTTTTCCGCCGCTTCGATAGCGAGGCTGGATGTTGTCTCGTCATCCTCCGCAATATGGCGGAACCTTATGCCGGTGCGTTCGACGATCCATTCGTCGGTGGTATCGACCCGCTTAGCCAGTTCGGCATTGGAGACGCGGGTTCGCGGCAGGGCCGAACCGGTTCCCTTGATAACCGAACGTCTGGCGGCGACGGCGCTCATTTCGACACCTCGGATACCGGCGCCGATTGGCTGATTTTTGTCAAATCTTCGCTGATGCGTTCGAGAATGCTGTCTTCGACCAGCCGGGCGGCCACTTCGACGGCGTTGGCAACGCCTTTTGCATCTGCACTGCCGTGGCTTTTTACGACCACGCCATTCAGGCCCAGAAACACCGCTCCGTTGTGATTATTGGGATCGAGTTGGTCGCGCAACATTTCCGTTGCTGGCCTGGAAATCAGGAACCCAATTTTGGAACGGAGGCTGCTCAGAAAGCTTTGTCTTAGCAGGTCAGTGACAAACCGCGCAGTTCCTTCCAGCGCCTTGAGCGCCACATTACCGGAAAAGCCGTCGGTCACGATCACATCGACTTCGCCGGTGGATATTTTGTCCGCTTCGGTAAATCCGAGAAAATTCATATGCAGGCCAGCGGCACCTTTCAGTGTCGCAGCGGCTTCCTGAATCGTGCCGGTACCCTTGGCCTCTTCGGTGCCAATGTTCAGCAGCTTTACTTTGGGGCGGTCGAAGCCGTGCATGATGCGGCTATACGCGGCACCCATCACAGCAAATTGTACCAGGTTCCGGCTATTGCATTCTGTATTGGCACCCAGATCCAGCATGACCACGTCGGTGTCTTTCATCGTCGGGAGCAGCGCCGACAATGCCGGCCGATCGATACCCGGCATGGTGCGCAGCGCCAGTTTGGCAATCGCCATTAGCGCGCCGGTATTCCCGGCGCTGACCGCAGCACTGACTTCTCCGGTTTTCACGGCATTGACTGCCATGCCCATGGATGTTGTTTTGGAACCGCGCAGCGCTTGCCCCGGCTTGTCATCGCCGGACACGACGTCCGGCGCGTGCAATATCTCGGATGCCGCGCTGAGATTGGGATGGTCCTTGAGCGCTTCTCGAATCTGCGATTCATCACCGACGAAGAGAAACTGAAAACCGGCATGACGGTGCCGTGCGAGTGCCGCACCTGCAACCATGACACGTGGGCCTTCATCTCCGCCCATCGCATCGATCGCGATTCGCGGCCTCATTCCCACCGGTTATTCCCCTTAATTGAGCGTCAGAAACCGAGAGACTAGCCGATTAAAGATCGGCGGCCAAGACTTCCCGGCCATTATAATGGCCACAGCTTCCGCACAAATGGTGCGGGCGCTTCAATTCGCCGCAATTCGGGCATTCCTGATAGGCTTCGACTTTCAAAGCATCATGAGACCGGCGCATACCGCGCTTGGAGGGCGTAGTTTTTCTTTTAGGTACAGCCATTGCTAAGCCTGTTCTTTAAATTACAAATATCATCTGTTTGCACAACTAAGCCAAACATTAGCATTGAACAAGCGTGGCTCTGAAATCCATCAGAGAATCGCCCGCTCAATTGTTAGCCAACTGCACGCGAAGGGGCGCGTATAACGAAATTCCCGTGCGTTGCAAGCATTCTACTCCTATAGCCATATCATAAAAATATCATTCAGGGGAACAACATGATTTTACCGATTACGCTGACCATCGCGGGCGCCGCGGCACTGATCAATATCTGGCTGATGATGCGCGTCGGACAAGTTCGCACGAGCGAAAAAATAAGCGTTGGTGATGGCGGCAATGAGAAGGTAATTCGCCGGATGCGCGCGCATAGCAATTATATCGAAAGCGCACCATTTGTATTGCTTCTGGTCGCGGCTATCGAGCTCGCCAGCGCAACCTCACCAACCTGGCTATGGATCGTAAGCGGCCTCTATCTGCTTGGCCGCGTCGCGCATGGCGTTGGTATGGATAACGGAAAATTTGGCAAAGGCCGGATGGTTGGCACGCTTGTGACCATGCTAGTGCTGCTGGGGCTTGGCATTTACGCGATTTCTATCCCGTATCTGGGGGGATAGTGTGAATCGACCATAGGTAACAATGCGGCGATTATCCTGCCTTGAACAATATCGGGGCCGGATGTCGTCAAGAGAGACCGAATCAATGCTTTTTGCAGGGCCACCATGTCGACGTTCACCAAGCTAGAGCTCGCTGCTCTGCATTCCATTTTTGCTGAGACGCCTCAATATGCAAATGGACTGGCAGTGCAGCTGGCGGGGGCGTCGGTTACAGAACGTGAGAACACGGGCGGTGGATTTTTTACGACGATTTCAGTCGCAGCCGATATTCCGCAGATACCAAGTCCCCGGGTGCTCGGTCATGAAATATATGCCAAGGTAGAAGGCTTGACCCATGGAATGGGTTTTATCTTGTTCATGAAAGATGGAAATCTGAATCTGCTGGAGGGCTATGCCGTCGGATATGAAAACACAGCCCCATTAAAGCTGGCGACAGTCAACTTTACCATTTCTGGCTTCCCAAAGGACTAGCTGCCAGCGTCGGCTGTTGCGGAGCAGCGCTGTTAAACCTCTAACGCGCCGCCAGCACATCATCGGCAACAAACGCATTGGTCTTGCGCTCATAGCCAAATTGGCTGGTTGGGCCATGTCCCGGAATGAAAGTCACGTCGTCGCCCAGTGGCCAGAGCTTCTGAGTGATCGCATCGATCAGATCCTGATGATTGCCACGGGGAAAATCGGTGCGGCCTATCGAGCCCTGAAACAGGACATCGCCAACCACCGCCAGCTTTGACGGCTGGTGATAGAAAATCACATGGCCTGGCGTATGGCCGGGACAGTGGATCACATCGAGCACCAGATCGCCGACGGTCACTTGATCACCGTCCTTCAGCCAGCGGTCCGGCTCGAATCTTTTCGCTTCCATGCCAAAACGCGCGCCATCGCCTTCGAGCTGATCGATCCAGAAGCGGTCATCCTCGTGCGGGCCTTCGATCGGAATGCCCAGCTCCTCGGCCAGCATACCCGCTTGACCGCAATGGTCGAGATGGCCGTGAGTCAGGATGATCTTCTCCAGATCCACACCATGTTCTTCAACCGCCGCCTTCAGCCGGTTCAAATCGCCGCCGGGATCGCTCAATGCGGCCTTATTGGTCTTGGTGCACCAAAGAAGCGTGCAATTTTGCTGGAGCGGTGTAACCGGAATAATCACGGCCTTGAGGGGAGCATCTGTCATGAAGAGCTATTTGGCGGCGCAATGCGCAAGTTGCAAGGCCCCAAAATAGTGAAGCCGCTATAATCGCCGCCCGGTCCAAACGACCCGGCCAATGATATTCACCACCCCGGCATCAACATCCTCCCAATCAGGATATTGCGGATTGTCGCTGCGGATCGACAATTTGCCAGAAGGTCCCATGGCGACGCGCTTGACCAGCAGCACGTCATCCATACGCAGCACATATATGCCGTCGCGCAGCGGCCGGGTGGCAGCGCTGTGATCGACCATGATGTCGTCGCCATCGCCCAAAGTCGGATCCATCGAATCGCCATCAACGGCAATCAGCGACAGATTGGCCGGATCTATGCCCAGTCGCCGGAGCCATTTGGGCCCGAAACCCATGGATCCCGCATATTCGTCATCCGCCAATGATCCGGGACCAGCCGAAGCGCCAACCTGCAATTGCTTGATTCGAAGCAGTCCATCGGGTGTGACCGGACCGCGCGGACGAGCCTGACGCCCCGCAGGCGCACCGAGCAAACTTTCGTCCACCCCGTAAAATTCCGCCAGCCTGCGCCGGTCTTCCTCAGCCAGTCTTCTCGGTGAACCGCGCCTTATATATTGCTGGATATAGGCGGGGTTTTTGCCGAGCATTTTCGAGATCGCGGCAAAATCATGGCCGTTTTTGCGGATCAGCTCTTCCAGATTGGCGCGTGGATCTTCGGGCATAATGGCAGCAACATATATGCGCTGGCCGAAATTGGCAATAGGATTTTTCCTAGACATGTAGGAAATCGCATTTCAAATAGGAATTTCCCTATTCAACGAGTCGCCGTGTTGAACGGCAAGCGGCGAGAAGGAGATGACCTGTGCCATTGTTGCGAAAAATTGAGATATTTCTGCGTGAAACTGACATGTCCTGGACAAAGTTTGGACGGCTGTCGGTTCGTGATCCGCGTTTCGTTCAGGATTTGCGCAACGGACGCCAGCCCGGCAGGACGGTTTCCGAACGGGCAGAAGATTTCATGAACCTATGGCGAGCCGACCATGCCGGTTGAGCAAGCGCGCCCGAAAGCCCGTCCGCGGAGCCCCGGCTCATTGATTGCCAGCCAGATAGCAGCGCTGGCCGGGAATCGGGTCACCGTTGCCATGAAACACTAACGGCCATGGGCGAGCATAACCTTCACCGGCACGCGGCATAGCTTCGCGGTTGAATGGGAAGGTACCGCCGAGCCGGACGAGATGCACAATCTGGCCAAGGCACTGCCTGACCACGAATTTGCAATTCCCGGCTATTTTGTCGCAGATATATTGGTCACTGAACAATCAGACCTTCGATTGCTGGTAGAAGCCCTGTCGATCATCGATCCCGTCGAAAAACCCCCGGAACTTTTAACGATCAGCGCTGGGCCGTCATTTTCTCCAACGTGCCGAGTGCGGCCTTCAAAGCCGCGTCCATATCCGCCTGTCGGTTGTCCTGAACATCGATTTCGACTGATTCGACTGACCGCAGCGGTGGAGTGGCTACCGGAGCGGCTGCTTCAGAAACCGTGGCGGATGACACTGTGTTTTCGGGATTCGGAGCGGCTTGGGGACTCGCCGGAGGTACAGCAACCGGTTCGCGCATTTCCAGTGTTTCCAGGCGACGAAGACCAGCTTCCAGCCGCTCGACAAGCTGCACAAGGGACAGGGCGGACAGATCCTCGCGGGGGGCGGTCGATTCTGTTCGCTGAACCTTGTCTTCGGACCGAATCGGCTCCGGTTGCTCTTCGGATCGCGAAACCAGCACTTTCTCGGCCGCGAACGGGCTGGGCGCTGCGACCAACGGCGCAGATTGTTCTGCAGACTCCGCGATATCTTGCTCAGCCCGGGATTGATCAAACCGCTTGATCCTATCGCCAAGGGGCATGCCCAGATCGGAGGAGGCAAAAATCGGCTGACGCACCGGGGCATCCGGATGACGATCCGCTGTCCTGATGTCGGGCAGATCTCTCAAATCGGTCACCTGTCCTGGGGATTTTTTGGGTTTTTTCAGAAATTTAGTTAGTGATTTGGCCGACAGATTCAGCTTCGGGACCGCAAAACGCATTTTACCTTCGCCCTCACGCTCGATCGACTCCGTCGTCTCGTTTTTGCGAATTGCCAAGCCCATATCGGAGCCTCCTTCATATGATTTCATTTTATGATTTAGAAATAGATAGAGAGCGGATGCGGTTATCATGCCGGCCACGACAGCGATCAGCCCGCGAGCAGTATTCCCTAGCGGCGGCGCAGCGGCCGGTATGATTTCCGACAGTCCGGTCGCACCAACAATATTTTCAAGATAGACATGCGGCAAGGTGGCGATCACCAGCGCTACCGCAATGCCACCCGTCACAGCCATTGCGGGCTGTTTAAACCGAGCGAAATCCTGCTCTATCTGGTCCACATCATTCTCCACCATATCAGGCCGCGCGTTCAAAAGATTTGCCCGCTATCAACCTTTGGTAAACAGGGGTGTAACGCAAAATGTTTGACGACCAGTTACGATCTGACTCAACAAATTTACGTGCTGTTTCAATAGTTTGAGGCCATACCGTTCGATTATTGAGCAAGCTGGCCAGTTTTTTCGCGATTTTTTCGGGATCACCGGCCCGAAAAAGCGTGCCGGTGATGCCATCTTCGATCAGCTCCCGGTGGCCGCCGACGTCCGATGCCGCAACCAACCGGCCTTGCGCCATTGCCTCGAGCGGCTTGAGCGGAGTGACCAGATCGGTCAGCCGCATTGCCTTGCGCGGATAGACCATGATATCCATCAAACCATAATAGCGCTCGACTTCGCCATGCGGCACCCGACCGGTGAAAGTAACTGCAGACCCTATGCCCAGCCGCTCGACCTGGCTCTTCAAGGCCACTTCCATCGGCCCGCCGCCGACCAGCAACAGATGCACGTCCGGATGAGAGGTCAGAAGGATTGGCAGCGCTGCGATCAGATCGTCCAGTCCTTCATAGTCATAAAAGCTGCCGATGAATCCGAGAACCGATTTCTCGGTCAATTCCAATTCGGCCAGAAGCAACTCATCGCGCACCGGTGGCTCACCGAACAGTTCCAGATCGACACCATTGGGCGAGACGGTTATTTTTTCGGGATTTACCCCGCGTGCGATCAGATCGGACCGCAAACCTTCGCATATCACCGCGATCGCGTCGGCACCGTTGATAACATGATTTTCCAGTTGCCGGGTCAACCAGTAACGCGGGCTATGTTCTCTGCCCGTACCATTGCCGACCGCGGCATCTTCCCAGAAAGCCCGAATTTCATAAACCAGCGGCAGGCCCGTTTTCTCGGCGACACGCAAGGCAGCCAGACCATTGAGCGCGGGCGAATGGGCGTGTAAAATGTCCGGCTGCCAGTCACGGATGACTTGCTCGATCCGCTCTGCCAGCACAGCAACTTCCCGCCATTCGCGTACCGGTGAAGGTCCTTGAACCTGGGCCAGGGTGCGGAAAAACTGCAGATCATCAAACTCTTCCAGTGGCTGTTCCGCTGTATAGCCGGGCTGATTCTGACGGACACCGGTTACCCCCGCCACAGTAAGGCCGCTGGCGATTTGTGCCTTCATGATCGCCCGTGTGCGAAAACAATAGCCGCTGTGCAGTGGCAGGCTGTGATCAAGTATGTGCAATATCCGCGTCATGGCACAAAGCCTTGCCAAAAAAGGATTAACGTCCCGTCAACCCAAAGCCTGTATCGCGCAATGATAGAAGAGCGTGTTTTTGCCGCTCGTGCCGGGATGAATTGGGTAGATGATAGACAATTTTTCTATCGCTTTGGCGCATAGACTGTTGCTCATCGCAGCTTGGCGTCTGATGCATCGTGACGATCTCGATGTCGAAGCCCCCCCAGAACCCGACAAGGAACCAATTGGTTTTTCGAAGCAATCCAGCGGCAACGGATCATGGCCCGATGCGTGATCTCTTCTTTGTCGGATATTTGCTAGCGCTGCTGTTTCTCGCTTTCAAACGGCCCTTTCTGTTCACCCTGGTCTACGCCTATCTGGACATCGTCGCGCCACAACGGCTGAGCTATTTCATGCTCAACTCGGTACCCTTGTCGCTAATCGTCTTCGCCCTGGCCTTGCTCGGCTATATGTTCGCCGACAACAAGCAGGACAGCCGCTTCTCCGTCCGGCAAGCGATGATGATCCTTTTGCTGGCCTATTGTGGATATACGACGGTGCAGGCGGAGGTTCCGGACGCGGCTCTGGAAAAATGGGACTGGGTATGGAAGGCGTTGGTCTTCGCGATATTCCTGCCGCTGACGCTCAAAACCAAATTGCGGCTGGAAGCACTGGCGCTGTTCATGGTGCTGTGCGCCGGGACGTTGATCATTACCGGCGGGATCAAGACATTGGCCTCGGGCGGCGGCTATGGCGTTCTGGTGCTGCTGGTCGACAATAATGCCGGCCTGTACGAAGGATCGATCATCTCGACGGTCGCCATCTGTATCATCCCGCTGATTCTCTGGCTCGCCCATCACGGGACGATTTTCCCGCCCGACTGGCGGGTGAAACTATTCGCTTATTGCCTGATCTTCGCCGCCCTGCTGATCCCCATTGGCACACAGGCAAGGACCGGCCTGGTGTGCATCGGGGTCTTGGCGGTGTTGCAATTGCGCTTTGTCCGTTACAGATTGATTTATGGCGGCCTTGCGGTGGCCCTGGGCCTCTTTTCAATTCCGTTTCTGCCGCATAGCTTCACAGAGCGGATGGCGACGATCGAAAATTATGAAGCGGACCAGTCCGCATCAACCCGGCTTGCGGTCTGGCGATGGACCTTGGATTACGTGAAGGACCACCCATTTGGCGGCGGTTTTGACGTCTACCGGATCAACAAGCTCACCTATGAATTGTCTGAAGTGGATGTCACTCAATATGAGGAATGGGGCATTGATCCGGACGATGTCGACGCGCGGCTTGTCGAGGACGAATCACGCGCTTTTCACAGCAGCTATTTCGAAATGCTCGGCGAACAGGGCTATCCCGGCCTGATTCTGTGGCTGATCATCCATGTTGGCGGTCTATGGCGGATGGAAGTAGTGCGACGAAAATATACCAAATCCAAAAAGGAAAGCGAACAATGGGTGGCTCCCCTGGCCATTGCCTTGCAGCACGGTCACATAATCTTCCTCGTCGGGGCATTGTTCGTCGGCATCGCTTACCAGCCGTTTGTATATATGCTGGTTGCGCTGCAAATTGGTCTCGACACATATATGACCCGCCGGTCAGCGGAAGCCCAACAGCTGCCGATCGCCAAACAATTAACCGGCGGGGCCAAACCCAAGACTTTGCCGCAAATGCGCCGACCCCATACAAATTGAGTGACGCTTTCGGTGGCGCGCATTAGAAGCAGCCTATGACGCTTGCTGTTTCTGTCACCGTCGAACGATGGCCTGTCGCTGGTTCCTTCATCATCAGCCGGGGAGCCAAAAACCATGTCGATGTGGTGGTTTGTAACATTTCAGACGGCACCCACAAAGGTCGGGCAGAGGCAACGCCGATCTATTATGAAGGCGAAAGCGCCGAGAAATGTGCAGAAGAGATCATGCGATTCGCCACCGAGCATCCGGATCTCGATCGCGCTGTGCTGCTCCAGAATATGCCGCGAGGTGCCGCCCGCAATGCCCTCGATTGCGCGCTCTGGGATCTGGAATGCCGGAAAACAAATATACCCTTGTGGCAAGTGGCGGGATTGCCCGAACCCGGGCCGCTGATATCGGCCTTTACCATCTCGCTCGGCCAACCGGCGATCATGGAAGCCCATGCCCGCCAGGCCGCGCTCAATGGACACGAACTGTTGAAACTGAAATTGTCGGGCGAGCACGACCTTGAACGCGTTGCTGCCGTTCATCACGGTGCGCCTGATGCCCGCCTGATCGTTGACGCCAATGAAAGCTGGAACGATCTCGACATTGCTGCCGAAGCGGCGCAGCTGGCACAATATTGTGTCGAACTGATCGAGCAACCGGTCAGCGCCGGACGGGAGCATCTGCTCAGTGGAGTAAGATCACCGGTCCCGCTCTGCGCCGATGAAAGCTGCCACACCAGCGCCGATGTCGAAAGGATTGCCCCTTTCTACGATGCGGTGAATATCAAACTCGACAAGGCAGGCGGTTTGACCGAGGCGATGGCGATGGCTCGCGCGGCGCAGGCAGCCGACATGAAAATCATGGTCGGCTGCATGCTCTCGACATCGCTCGGCCTCCGGCCAGCTTTCGCCTTGGCACAGCTTGCGCAATGGGTCGATCTCGATGGGCCTTTGTTACTGGCCAAAGACCGGGTCGATGGCTTCCGGTTCAAATCAGGCAAGATATTCCCCGCCCAATACGTGGCCTAGATTGCGGCCAGATATTCGATCGCCGGAGCCGCCGCCATACATGGTGCCAGTTTTGGACCACTCGCCCGGAAATGCTCCGATTTGCCGTGCGCATCCAGTGCAGCCTGATCAACATAGCGCTCGAGCACTTTATATTGCTGTGGGTTGTCCTTGCTCTGGAACACCGAATAAAATTCATTACCCGGTTCATTTGCCCGCACGGCGGCCATCAGTTCGGAAAAGGCCGCTTCAAAATCGGCATTCTTGCCTTCGGCCACGGTTAATGTTGCGATAACGCCTACTGCTGCCATGTTATGCTCTCCCTGATAGAAAAGGGCCGGCGGTTTTCCCGCCGACCCATTAATCGTTATTCTAGAAAATTTCGAACAGTCCGGCTGCGCCCTGACCACCGCCGATGCACATGGTGACAACGGCATATTTTGCGCCGCGACGCTTGCCTTCGATCAGCGCATGTCCGGTGCAGCGTGCGCCAGTCATTCCGTAGGGGTGACCGATTGAGATCGAGCCGCCGTTGACGTTCAGAAGCTCGTCAGGAATGCCCAGTTTCTGCTGGCAATAGAGCACCTGCACGGCGAATGCTTCATTGAGTTCCCAAAGACCGATATCGTCCATCTTCAGACCAAAGCGCTCAAGCAATTTGGGTATTGCGAATACCGGACCAATGCCCATTTCATCGGGCTTGGTACCAGCGACAGCCATGCCGACATAGCGACCCAATGGATTCAGTCCGGCTTTCTCTGCCGCCTTTGCTTCCATTATAACGCTTGCAGAAGAACCATCGGAAAGCTGCGAAGCGTTGCCTGCGGTGACAATATTGCCGGCACCGAGCACGGGTTTCAGTCCTTGCAATCCTTCGAGTGTGGTCGAGGGACGGTTGCCTTCATCCTTGCTGATCGTGACCTCGACATGCGAAATCTCTTTGGTTTCCTTGTCCTGCACACCCATGCTGGTCGTCACTTCAACAATTTCAGCATCAAAATAGCCAGCATCCTGAGCGGCGGCCGTGCGCATTTGCGACTGCAGGGCATATTCGTCACAGGCTTCGCGGCCAATGCCATAGCGCTCTGCGACCACTTCGGCAGTCTGCAGCATCGGCATATAAATATCCGCATGCATCTTCATCAGTTCGCGATCCGGCTGCACCCGCATTTCCGCTGTCTGCACGGTCGAGATCGAATCCTGCCCACCGCCGACAACCACATCCATTAGGTCGAGCGTGACTTGCTTCGAAGCCGTTGCAATCGCCATCAGGCCGGAGGAGCATTGCCGATCAATCGTCATGCCGGGCACTTCGATAGGGAAGCCGGCGCGCAACGCGACCTGCCGGGCAAGATTGCCGGCTTGTGATCCCTGCTGCAGGGCGCTGCCCCAGACGACATCGTCGATCGTGCCGGGATCAATGCCCGCTCTTTCGACCGCCGCTTTCGCAGAATAATGGCCCAGCGTTGCGCCGGTTGTGGTGTTGAATGCACCCTTATAGGCCCGGCCAATGGGTGTGCGAGCGGTGGAAACGATGACTGCGTCACGCATGATGAAATTCCTTTATGGTTGATATAGGAGTCGGATTTTGGCGGCATTGTCCCCTTTAATCGGGCAATTAACAAGGGATAATTTAAAGATGCCGCTGCCGCTACGGAACGCTAGTCCTTGCCCACCAGCGCACCAAAGCCACCCTCGGGATAAGGCAGGATCATCTCGCCGTCGGGGGCTGCAGTGAAGGTTGTTTGCGTGGGATAAGCAAATTCGAGACCTTCTTCGTTGAATGCCTGCAAAATCGCCAGCCCGATTATATGGCGGCCTTGATAGACCACATCATATTCGCTGCTCATGATGTCGAAATCGAGTTCGAAATTGATCGAACTGTCACCAAAGCCGACGAAACCGCAACGAACGAAAACCGCATCATTGTCTTCGACAATCTTTTTGAGCAGACCCGGAATTCGGCGCGCTTCATCTGGCATTGTCTGATAGATGACACCGATGCCGAAGCGCGTTCGCCGCCGAGCCAAGCGGGTCATATTGACGATTTCCTTATCCAGCAAATTGGTATTGGATATGATAATCTCTTCCCCAGTCACCGCTCTTAACCGCGTACTTTTGAGACCGATTTTCTCAATCGTTCCGATCGTATTGTCATAGGTGATTGTTTCCCCCCGACGGAACGGTTTGTCGAAAATGATCGACAGCGCCGCGAACAGATCGGAAAAAATACCCTGAGCGGCAAGACCGATGGCGATGCCGCCGACACCGAGGCCCGCGATCAAGCCGGTTACATTCACCCCGAGATTGTCGAGGATCATGATCGCCGCGATTGCGAAGAGTACGAAGGTGACCAGCAAGCGGATCAAGGTCATCGCATTTTCTAGCGTTTCATGCTGGTCTGGATCTTGCGAAGTCTTGCGGACGATGAGCCCGAGAATGATTTCCCGGAGCCATATTGCAACCTGTGCCACCATCGAAATCGTAAATAGCGCATGCACCACGCGGTCGAAACTGGATGGCGCACTGGCGAAGCTCACGACAAGTTCAGCCGACACCATCAACATGAAAAATTTGCTGGTCCGTGAAAGCGCCGTGCCGATGATCGTTCGATATCCGGTCAATCCGGGATTTTTGCGGATATAGCGCGCGGCGAGCCGCTTGATCGCACCGAGCAGAAAGAAGATGCCAGTGCCGATCACGACTGCAAAAATCAGTTCCACATAATGATTGGTTAGCCAGCGGGAGCCATCCACGGTCAAGCGTTGGATGGATGTACCGATATCCGGCATCGTTGGCACAAGTGGGGTTTCTGTTGTTTTCGTCATAAACCTCCAGCTAGGGAGAAGTTCCGAAAATAACAACCCGCCGGATAAAACACGAATCCAATCCGGCTATCGTTTTCAGGCTTTTTGAGCCCCGATGAGAAACTCCACATTACCCTTTGGGCCGGTGATTGGACTTTCGGTGATTCCCATTATGTCCCAGCCCGATGCGATCAGCCAATCTCTCACTTTTTCACAAGTCGCCTGACGAACCGATACGTCCCGGATCACGCCGCCCTTGCCGACATCAGCACGTTCGGCTTCAAATTGCGGCTTGATGAGCGCAACCAGCGTCGCCTTTTCCTTGGCAAATTCAAGCGGCCGTTCGAGCACTTTGACCAGTGAAATGAAACTGGCGTCGCAGACGATGATGTCAACTTTTTCTGGAATATGCTGCGCGGTGAGAATCCTGGCGCTGGTTTGCTCGTGCACGACGACCCGGTCATCCTGCCGCAGCTTCCAGGCCAGCTGGTTGGTACCGCTGTCGACAGCGTAAACCTTTTCTGTACCGCCCGTCAGCAACACATCGGTGAAGCCGCCAGTGCTGCTCCCGACATCCATGGCAATCATCCCGGTGACATCAATGCCAAAATGTTGCAGCGCATGATCAAGCTTGATGCCACCGCGGGAGACCCACGGATGATCTTTACCCTTTAGCTCAATCGCTGCATCGCTCGCGATCTTGTGTCCCGGCTTGTCGATTTTCTTGCCCGCCACGGTCACAAGACCCGCCATGATATAGGCTTGCGCCTTGGCGCGGCTTTCAGCCAGGCCGCGATCCGCCAGGATCTGGTCAACGCGTTGCTTCGCGGCTTTGGGCTCAGGATGGGTCATCAGAAATCAGGACTAGCCTAGCGCCGTGCTTTTGGCCATATTCCTTTATTATGAGAATCATTCCTGCCCCGCTCTTCTTTCCTTTGGCCTTGCTTGCGCTCGCAGGCTGTTCAACCGCGCCGCCCGAGCCGGCTCCCGCCCCGCTACCCACCAAACCTATCGCCACGCCGTCTCCGGCACCGACGCAACTTGAGGGAGACTGGATCGACTGGCCGATCACCCCCGGCGCATGGGTATATCGAAAGGATGAGCGCGGCTCGCTGGCGCTATTTGGCCAAGCCGGTAGAGATGCAATTTTTATCATCCGCTGCGCTCAATCACCTCGGCGATTATTCCTTTCACGCTCCGGCTCGGTTGGCAATGGCGCCAATATGATTCTGCGCGCCAGCGCCGGCCTGCAATCCTATCCGGCTGGCGATAGTGGTGGAACCCCGCATTATGCCGCCATTTCCGTGTCCCCGGGCGATATCATGATGGACCGCATAGCCTATAGCCGCGGCCGCTTTGCTGTCGAAACCAGCGGTCTGGAATCGCTCGCCATCCCGGTCTGGCCCGAATTTAGTCGTGTGGTGGAAGATTGCCGGGCCTGAACTGCTAGTTATCAGGCCGGAACGCACAATTGTGACAGCAAAATAAAAAAATTCAAGACTTGTTCGCAAGTCGAATTTGATTCACACCTAGATCGTCGAACAGCGGAGAAAATATCAATGCAACAGTTCGTATTTTATTCACAAGCGAAAGGAGGTGGTCCGATGTCTCATGGTTCAGCACAGGGGTCGGAAAAATCCGTTCGGGGGGCAAATCTGATCTAAGGATCAGGCAACCCGGCAGCGGCACTTCCTACCGCTGACCCATGTTCAGAGGCTGTCGGTCCGGACGGACCGGCAGTCTCTTTTCATTCCACTCTGTCGGATTTTTCAAGATATTCTTCGCGGAGCATGAAATCGCGAATGCCGGTGCGCACTTCGCGCGAAAATTGGATGAGTGCCACAGACAGCAAAATCACCGCGACAATGAAAGCCCCCGCAACGATTTGCTCCAATACCGGATGGCTGATCAGCCCCATGACAAACAGCAAACCAATCAAAATACAGACAACAATGGCGCTCACCACGCTGAAGTAGATTGCGCTGTTCACATATTTAATGCGCAGTTGCAGGTCCCGAAGTTCATTGACGCATAATATATGCGCGTCTCCCTGAGTTTCGAGATAGCGATCCTGCATGACCCGCGATCGATCAATGATCCGCTCCAGTCGACCGGTAAAAATATTGAGCATCCCTCCCAGGGCGACGAGCAGAAATGCCGGTGCCATAGCGGTTTGCAACACGGTGACGATATCTGTCGTTGCAAGTTCCGGCAAAACTGAGATCATGTCTTCATCCTGATTCTCACGGTCAGACCTTTTGCCGGCTTCTCGTCCCAAAGCGCAAGGCCGAACCGTTCTGCATCCGCTCTGGCGCGATCGAGCACGGTTTTCGGCACTTCATCGCTGGCAAAAACCTGATCGGCGCGCCCCAGCAACCGGGCTTGCCGAAGGGTGAGATCATCAGGATCAGCGCTGGTCAGAAGCATATCCACAACCTCCGACAGATCATTTGCGAAAGGCATGGACAGCCATGTTTCAAGATTCGCTTCCGAGCCCTCCGACAACACATCCAAAGCGCCGCCAGGGTCCAGTGCAGCATCAATTGCCTTTCGGCGCTGGGCGCCATCAGGCCAAATCTGTTTAATCTTCTCCCGCGCAGCAGAAAGACCACTGGCCAGACCACCCAGATTTCCCGGTATCAATTGCTCCAATCTCTGACGCAGGGATTTGGCAAGGCCCGCTGAAGCCCCGCCGGTACCAATTGCGATCAGCACCGGATCGCGGTCAATGATCGCCGGTGTCGTGTAATCGCACAAGTCCGATCGGTCGACGGCATTGACCAGAAAGCCTCTCGCTTTAAGACGCTTTACCGCAGCTAGGGCTTGATCATCATCCTCAAGCGCGACCACCGCAAGAGCAGCATCCAATGCCGCTTCATCATCGACCACCACGGCTCCAGCGCGCTCATATAAGCGCCTTTTGGCATCAGCCATTTCTCCTGTGCCGAGCAGAATGACCTTGCGTCCGTCAAGATTCACAAAGATCGGTAACTGATTCATTTCAGCCAGTCGGGTACATGTTCCGCCGCCATGATCGTTGCCGGTTCGATCCGTTCGGCGACCACGGCATAGCGATCACCATCAACCAGCACCTCGGGTACCAGCGGCCGGCTGTTATAGGTATTCGCCATGGTCGCGCCATAGGCTCCAGCTGTGCGGAAGATACCCAGGTCATCGGTATGGACGCGGTCGACAACCCGTTCCTTGGCAAAAATATCGCTGCTTTCGCAGATCGGACCGACGATCGAAGCGACCATCTTTTCGCCGCTCGGCTCAACCGCTTCAAAATCATGCCATGCGTCATAGATGGCGGGCCGCATCAGATCGTTCATCGCCGCGTCGACAATCACAAAATCGCTGTTCACGCCCGGCTTGATCCGTATGACCTTGGTGATCATCACGCCGCTATTTCCGGCGATGACCCGGCCGGGTTCGAACATCAGCGTAACATCCCAATCACCGGTCACCCGCGCAACCATAGCCCCATATTCTGCCGGGCTTGGCGGATTATCTTCCAGCTTATAGGGCACGCCCAGACCGCCGCCCAGATCGACATGGGTGATGACATGCCCTGCGCTCCGCAATTGTGCGATCAGTTCGCCCATTCTCGCATAGCATTTCTCGAGCGGTTCGAGGCGCTGCAACTGACTACCGATATGCACGGCAACCCCGCGCAGGTTGAGCCCTTCGAGCTTGGCAAGCCGCGCATAAATATCCGGTGCGAGATTGATCGCGACCCCGAATTTATTTTCCTTCTTGCCGGTCGAAATCTTGGCATGGGTGCCGGCATCGACATCTGGATTAACGCGCAGGGTCGCCGATGCCTTTACACCGCGGGCGGCTGCGATCTCCGCCAGCATTTCGCCTTCTTCTTCCGATTCCAGATTAAACTGGCCGATTCCATTCTCGAGACCGAGCGTCAATTCCTCCCGGCTTTTGCCAACGCCGGAGAATACAATATCTTCCGCCTCCATTCCCGCCGCTAACGCCCGTTGCAATTCGCCCCCGGATACCACATCCGCACCATAGCCCTGATTTGCCAGAATCCTGAGAACCGCCAGATTGGGGTTCGCTTTTACGGCAAAAGCAAGATGGATTTTCCCGGCATCTTTCAGACCTTCGCGAAAAACGCGCGCATGACGCTCGAGCGTCGCCCGCGAATAGACATAAACCGGTGTTCCGACTTCTTTCGCGATTTTTGACAGCGGAATATCTTCCGCATGCAATATACCATTTTTGAGCTGGAAATGGTCCAATATCTTGTACTTTCAAACGGATGGAAGGGGATTAGCCGGGTGGCGGCAAGTCAAATTCGTCATCCTGCCGTTTTTCCGACCGGCGGAGCAATTCATCGCTGCGTTCCGGCAGCGCCTGGCTCGACGGGACCAACAGATCCTCGCCGCTGGGTGTTTTCATTTCACCGTATACGGCGGGTGGCAGAGCCTCACCTTTCGCTGGCTGCAAAGCACCGCGATTGCCGCACGCGGCCAGAATCAATGTTGCGCCAGCCAGCAGCAGGATCGAATGGATTTTGTTCATTTCAGCTCTCCAATCCCATTAGCTTCTTGGCCTTTGCGATCTGAACCCTTACTTGATCCGGAGCGGTCCCGCCATAGCTGGATCGGCTGGCCACGGAAGCATCCACACTCAAAACGCTGAATACGCCGGCATCAATCCGGCTGTCGATCGCCTGAAACTGCTCGAGCGTGAGATCGGCCAAGCCACAGCCTTGCTTTTCGGCCAGCGCTACCACAGCACCTGTGACATGATGCGCCTCACGAAACGGCAGCTTCGCCTCCCGCACCAGCCAGTCGGCAAAATCGGTAGCGGTCGAATATCCTGCTTCAGCCAGCGCGCGCATCCGGCTGCCGCTGAATTCGACTTCGGCGATCATGCCGGTCATTGCGGCAATCGACAGGCCGAGCAAATCATGGGCTTCGAACACCGGCGGTTTGTCGTCCTGCATATCTTTGGAATAAGCGAGTGGCAGGCCCTTCATCGTGATCACCAGCGCGTTCATCGCGCCGGCAATCCGCCCGCAATGGCCGCGCACCAGTTCGGCGGCATCGGGATTCCGCTTCTGCGGCATGATCGACGAACCGGTCGAAAAACTGTCAGGGAGTTTGATAAAGCCGAAAGGCTGGCTCGCCCAGATTACAAATTCTTCGGCCAGCCGGGAAAGGTGCAAGCTGCACTGGGTGGCCGCCATCAGATAGTCGAGCGCAAAATCCCGGTCAGAAACCGAATCCAGGCTGTTGCCCGTCGGACCATCAAAACCAAGCATCGACGCTGTTTTTTCGCGATCAATCGGAAAGCCCGTGCCTGCCAGCGCTGCAGCACCAAGCGGCGATTCGTTCATCCGCTTCCGGGCATCGGCGAATCGCGAACGGTCCCGCCGGATCATTTCATAATAGGCCATCAGATGGTGGCCGAGGCTTACCGGTTGGGCCGATTGCAAATGGGTGAAGCCTGGCATGATTGTTTCGGCATGTTCTGTGGCGCGATCTACCAGTGCCTTTTGCAAGGCCGCCAGCGCGCTATCGACCATATCCATCGCATCGCGCACCCAGAGCCGGAAATCGGTAGCGACCTGATCATTGCGGGAGCGCGCGGTATGCAAACGCCCCGCTACCGGACCAACAATCTCGGAAAGCCGCGCTTCCACGTGCATATGAATGTCTTCGAGGTCGAGATTTTCGGTGACGCCGTCGATTTCAAATTCCTGGGCAATCTGGTTCAGGCCGTTGATGATTTGCGTCGCGTCTTCTGAATCAACAATCTTCTGCTCCGCCAGCATCGCGACGTGCGCGAGACTCGCGCGGATATCATGCCGCCATAATTTCTTGTCGAACGGGATCGAGGCGTTTATCTCGCGCATGATTGATGAAGGGCCATCGGCAAATCTGCCACCCCACATGATATTGGAATTTTTTGTGCCTTTTGTGATGCGTACCGTCCTGTTCATGGTCTTGGTGTTGAACCTAGCGGCCTGCGATAGAGGCTCCAGCGAAGCGGGGCAAGAATTTGCTGGCGGCAAAGCAGAGGAAGAGGGCGAGGCCATCGAGAGCGGCCAGGGTCTTGTCGGGAAACTGGACATTTCACAGCGCGGGTCAGCGATGGTGGACACCTCCTTCCAGGCACCCGACGGCAGCACCGTGCAATTGAGCGATTTCATCGGCAAGCCGGTACTGGTGAACATCTGGGCGACCTGGTGCGCGCCATGCATTGTCGAAATGCCGATGCTCGATAAACTGGCAGCGCGCGAGAAAGAGCGACTCAAGGTGCTGGTTGTCTCGCAGGACCTTCAGGGCGCGGAAAAAGTTGTCCCGTTTTTCGCACGCGGCGATTTTGAGGAACTGGAACCCTATGTCGACCCCGAAAACGGCCTGAGTTTCGGCTTCGGTTCCGGCCTGATGCCGACCACCGTCCTCTATGACGCGCAGGGTAAAGAAGTGTGGCGGGTGATCGGAGCCATGGATTGGGATGGTGCCAAGGCCGCCGCCCTGCTGGAGGAAACGCTGGCCAAAAATTGACTTTCGCCTTCAGTAACACCGAGATGGCACTCCGGATCTAGCCTGGAATCATCAAATTCGACAGCCAGAACCAATTGTATTTCTGCCGAATTCCGCTATTCTTGGGCACCCTTGGCTTATTGGAGAACAAGATGAGACGCTGCAAAATACAAATCATGCTGCCGGTACTCGCCGGACTAACGCTGCTTTCCGCGTGTGGGCAGAATGACGAAACAGCCCCGGTTTCCGAGGCAGCCAGCGTCAAACTTGCCAATGGAATGACGGTGAAGGAACAGATCGAGGCGCGGCAGGGTCAACTGAAGAAAATTGGCAAAGCGTTCAAGGCAATTAGCGATCAGTTGAAGGCGGGTAGCCCCGATCTGGCCCAGATTCAGGCTGCGGCTGCAGTCGTGCCCAAAGAGGCAGCGGGCATGACCGATTGGTTCCCGGAAGGTACCGGACCTGAATCCGGAGTTAAAACCGAAGCGCTGCCGATCATCTGGGAAAGCAAAGCAGATTTTAATGATAAAGTCGCGGACATGCAGGATGCGGCCGCGAAGCTCGATACCATTGCTCAGGGCGGCGATGTCGCGGCAATTGGCATGGCTTTCAAGACCACGGGCGGGACCTGTAAGGCTTGTCATGACAAATATCGCGAGGACGACTAACCGCCAATGACAATCGAACCAGCGCGTATTTTGGTCTGGGACGCTGCGATCAGGCTGGTGCACTGGCTGATGGTGATTCTTGTCCCGCTCCTCTGGTGGACAGCGGAGGAGGGCTATTTGGACTGGCACAGAAGCTTCGGCCTGACCATGTTCGGCCTGGTCCTCTTTCGGCTGATATGGGGATTGATCGGCACATGGACGGCGCGCTTCGCTCCCATGGCGAGACGAATCGGATCGCTAAAATCCTATGTCGGCAAATTGCGGAACCGCGAACATGGTGCAAGCTTCGGCCACAGTCCTTTGGCTGTGCTCAGCGTCTTCACCTTGCTGCTGGCGCTGACCACCCAGGTTACGACCGGTTTATTCTCTGTTGATGTTGATGGCCTCGAATCCGGGCCACTGGCCGTGCTTGTGTCGTTCGAAACCGGCCGTCAGTTCGCGGACGTCCATGAATTCAACTTCAACCTGCTGGCATCGCTGATCGGGCTCCATATCACGGCAATCGCCATCTACCAGTTTGTGCTGAAAGAAAAACTCGTTCGACCGATGATTACCGGCCGCCGATCCCGCGCTGACTTTTCTGGCGGGCAGTTGCCAGAAAACAAAGTGCGCCTGCTGCCGATGATAGTCGCTGCCGTCCTGTCGCTGATCTGCATAATCGCAATATCAAATTTCGGTTGAGGCAAATCCGGCAAGACAACCAACACCGATTTTACATCGGGATGGTGGTGGGCGATGACGGGCTCGAACCGCCGACATCTTCGGTGTAAACGAAGCGCTCTACCAACTGAGCTAATCGCCCCATGACATGATGCATAATAGCATCATTGAGGTCAGGCGAGCGCCATTGCCAAATCATGGCGCCTTTGGCAAGCCTATTTGCAATACTTTGCTGACAAGGTGGCCTGTAACAAATTTCCAATGGCAGTCTGACATGATCATTTGCCTGTTAACCAGAACCCTAGCTGACTCCGCGATTCGCGAGTTATGCCTTGTTATCCACAGCAATTATCGTATATATTTCAATTACTTAAAAAGATATTTAGCAAAATCTGGGGCTTGCCCCTGTCAATCGAAATATTTCACTTTTTTTACAGCGACCCTATTGATCGACTCACACAGAGGCGCTTACTAAGGATGCTCGGCTGATGGCCATGGATTCCATGACGAGGCCTAATTTGAAAATAAAGATGATCGTTGAAAAGATATTTTCAGCAACGGACTGCTGCGCCTGATTGATTCCCATGGCTGGGGGTATTTGAGGGCTGCCTAATTCAGTATCCGCGGTCATGTATCGGCGTTGCGATCACGCGCGCCAAACGGGGAAGATGTCGGGGGATGATCGTGAATAAAAGTGCACAAAACCGGGATAGCAGGCTGTCCGGGAACAGTCCCGTCGCTATGGAGACCGTTATTTCAACTGATCTGGAAACGATATGGCTCAAAATCTGTGCAGGTTTGCGGCGTGATTTGGGTGCACAAATTTTCGGCCAGTGGATCAAACCGATCAAACTCTCTGTTTTTGATTCAGACACGGGCATATTGCATCTGGAGCTCGCTTCGGAATTTGCTGCTACCTGGGTCCGTGATCGCTATGCCGACCGTCTGTTGCTCGCATGGAAAGCCCATCATCCGGCGGTCAGCGATCTTGCTTTTCGTGCCCAGTCAGGGGCTGCCAAAATAGCTCAGATTTCGCAGGCCAATGGTGCGGCGGCACAGAGCAAGTACAACGCTGTTCCCGAAAGCAAATTCCGCCTGGACCTTGATCCGCGGATGACCTTTGACCAATTTATCGCTGGCCATTCGAATGTTCTCGCGCTCAATGCCGCGCAGCGTACGGCAGCAACCGAAAAACCGCTTTTCAGCCCGCTCTATCTGCAATCCTCGACCGGTCAGGGCAAGACGCATTTGATGCACGCCATCGGTCATGCGTTTCGCGCAAAATTTCCTACCTCGACTATCATTTATATGTCGGCGGAACGGTTCATGATCGAATTCGTATCGGCCATGCGCCGCAACGAGGGAATGGAATTCAAGGCATCACTGCGCGAAGCCGATCTGCTGATGGTTGATGATATCCAGTTCATTGTTGGCAAAAATTCTACCCAGGAAGAATTTCTCCACACGGTCGATTCTCTGATCAGTCAGGGCAAACGCGTCGTCGTGGCCGCAGACCGTCCTCCGCAAGCGCTTGATGGTGTCGACCAGCGGTTGCTTTCCCGTCTGTCGATGGGGCTGGTTGCCGATATCCAGTCCGCTGGCCTTGAACTGCGCCGCGACATTCTCCAGCATCGCCTCGCCACCATGCCGCATCAGCATGTGTCGGAAGAGGTCGTCGATTTCCTCGCTCGCACGATCAGCCGCAATTTGCGCGAACTCGAGGGCGGCCTCAACAAGCTGCTGGCTTATGCCCAGCTGACCGGGCGCGAAATCAGCCGCGAACTGGCCGAAGAACAATTGTCCGATATATTGAGCGCCTGTCGCCGCCGGATCACGATCGATGAGATCCAGCGCACGGTGTGTGAATATTATCGGCTCGACCGGAACGAGATGTCATCCAAACGCCGCGCCCGCGCAGTCGCCCGACCACGCCAGGTAGCCATGTATCTGGCGAAGGTGATGACCCCGCGCAGCTATCCTGAAATTGGCCGGAAATTTGGTGGCCGTGACCACAGTACGGTTATCCACGCGGTCAAACTGGTCGAGCATTTGCGCGGCGAAGATAGCGAAATGGACAATGATGTCCGGATGCTCCTCCGCCAGCTTGAAAGCTGAAAACGGCCTATCCTATTTTTTCTCGGGAGCGACCGAAATCCGCACCCGTTCGCCACTGTTTCCCGGAAAGTCGGTGAACATGGCTTCCACCAGATTCGGAACAAGATAGGTCAGATTCTTCGACCGCGACAACGCCTCGGCCTTGCCTTCGAACAGGCGTTCGCCATCGACCGCACGGTCAATCTTCAATTCCAGTTCCGTGGTGTACACGGTAAAGCTGCGAACATCGCCATAGCCGGAAAAGCCCGAACCGCCGAACAGGAACGGATCATAAAAGCCATAGCGATACCGGTGGCTGCCATAATATCCTCCGAATCGGGCAGAGGGGAAAAACGGATCATAATCGGCGACCACTTTGTCGCGTCCCTTGTCGATATCATAATCCATGCGGACGATCAGCTCCGCCGCCGCAGGATCATCGCTGCGCCGATAGCCCAGATCGAGCATGCGCTGTTCCACCAGTGCTGCATATTGCCCAAACTCGAGCCCGCCGGACAGATCAGGATCAGCCGCAACAACGGCGAAGCTCTGGCCCGTGGTGTCAGGAAGCGCGACGAAACGCTGGACGTCCGCACGAAACGGCGTGGTACAGGCGCCAAGATTCAGAACGGCAAGCGGCGCGAACAGCGAAAGCGCTTTGCGATTGAAACCATGTTTGGCGAAAATTGTCATGTTTCTTCCTTAAGATTGCCCACCATCATGGTCGGCATGATAGAGAAGCGGGGCTGAACCAGCTTTGAACGACGACAGGTTGACGCCCTGCGACCGACTTGGACCCTTTCGGAACAACTGCACAAGGAAAAACGGGACCGTCAGCCGGTCTCTGGCACGATATGCCGACGCTCCGTCAGCCGAATCGGCTGAACCAGCGGCGAATCAGACGGCAATCGCCCAAAAGAAAACCCGCCACAATCGGACGGGTTTTTCTTTGCAGTTCTGGACGGCTGATTAAGCGGTTTGCAGCGCGGCAACCCGTTTTGTCAGTCGGCTAAACTTCCGCGAAGCCGTATTCTTGTGATACAGGCCCTTGGTGACACCGCGCGCCAATTCAGGCTGTACGGCTTTGAGTGCCGCCGCTGCCACGGCTTTGTCGCCAGACTCAACCGCTGCATCCACAGCCTTGATCTTGGTCCGGATCTGGCTCAAGCGATTTTTGTTAATCGCGGTGCGACGCGTGTTGCGACGGATACGTTTTTTTGCTTGCGGCGTATTAGCCATGAAAAACCCTCAAAATCTGAAATTAAATGCCGGGACGTAATGTACCGCTTCCGGCTCAAGACGGCGGGCAATAGCGTGACTCCCGATTCTCGTCAATAGCTTAGTGAACCGCTTATTTTTGACATTGCGAACAGTAGAAGGTTGACCGTCCGCTATCGACTCGCCGCAGCACCGGCGCACCGCAATGACAGGCCTCCCCTTCCCGGCCGTAGACCAGCCAGTCCTTGGCGAAATAGCCCAGTTGGCCACCGGGTTGCACGAAATCGCGCAGGGATGACCCGCCGGCGGCAATGGCTGCGATCAGAACCTGCTTGATTGCCACAACAAGGCGCTCATAGCGGGGCTTCGAGATCGCGCCGCCCTTCAGGCTCGGCGATATGCCAGCCATGTGCAGCGCTTCACATACATAGATATTGCCGAGGCCCGCGACCGTGCGCTGGTCGAGCAGCAACTGCTTGATCGGGGCCTTGCGATCCTTGGTCGCGGCTTTCAGATAGCTACCGGTAAAATCGTCCCCCAGCGGCTCCGGGCCCATCAACACAAAAGGCTTATAGCTACCAAGGTCCTCGGCGCGCACGATATCCAGCGATCCGAATCGGCGGGGATCATTGAGCACCATGCGGTGACCGGCTTCGGTCTCTATCAGCAGATGATCGTGTTTTTCCAGTTCCGCCGGATCGATTCGCCAGCGACCCGACATGCCAAGATGGAAAATCATTACATCGCCGCGATCGGTCTCGATCAGTCCGTATTTCGCGCGCCTGCCAAGCGAGGTCACCACCGCACCGGTCATCCGCTGCCGCAAATCGGCTGGAATCGGCCAGCGCAGATCGGCGCGGCGCGGTTCGACCAGAGTGAGGCGCTGCCCTTCGAGCACCGGCCGCAAACCGGCGACGGTCGTTTCCACTTCGGGCAGCTCGGGCATGGCAGTCCTCATCCGTTACGGTCCAATGGGCAGCTACAGAGTGATTGCAGTGCTGCCAAGGCTCGTCTACTTGGGTTTCCAAAGAAAAATCAGCACAGGCAAGAAATGGCTATCGAAAGCAAAACCGTCTCCTTCGGCTATGAAGAGGTCGACGAGAGCGAAAAGACCGGTAGGGTCGGCGCGGTCTTCTCCAGCGTTGCCTCCAGTTATGATGTGATGAACGACGCAATGAGTGCTGGCACCCACCGTTTGTGGAAAGACCGCTTCGTGCGCCGGGCAAAGCCGCGTGCCGGCGAGAATATCCTGGATATGGCGGGCGGCACCGGCGACATCGCCTTTCGTATGGTCGACAGCGGTGCTAATATAACGGTTGCTGATATCAATGCGGAAATGCTGTCTGCCGGTGTGGAACGGGCGCTCGAAAAGGACGAAACGCGGCTGGTCTGGAGCCAGCAAAATGCCGAGCAGCTGAACTTTCCCGATACCCATTTCGATGCCTATACGATCGTCTTTGGCATCCGCAATGTCACCCATATCGACAAAGCCCTGGCTGAGGCGCATCGCGTGCTGAAATATGGCGGGCGTTTCTATTGCATGGAATTTTCGCAAACCAACTGGCCGGGCTTTGACAAAATATATGAAACCTATTCCCATCATATACTGCCCAAAGTCGGCAAAGCGGTGGCAAATGATGAAGCCAGCTATCGCTATCTCGCCGAATCGATAGCGAAATTCCCGCCAATGGAAAAATTTCGTGCGATAATCGAGGCTGCCGGATTCAGCCAGACCAAAGTGGAACCCATGATGGGCGGGCTGGTCGCGATCCATAGCGCATGGAAGGTCTGAGCACACACATCCGATGACCAGTTCCCGCACCCATATATTCCGCCTGCTCAAATGGGGCCGTACGCTCGCCAAACATGGCGCGCTGCGCGATCTGGAGAAGCACAAGGCGACACCGCCGCAGGTCCGCCGCCTGTTCCGCATTGCCCGAATCGGGACGTTCCAGCCCAAGGAGCCGAATTATTCGGCCGCGCTGCAGGCCATTGGCCCGGCGGCGATCAAGCTCGGCCAGACGCTGGCAACCCGGCCCGACGTGATTGGCGAAGCGGCCGCCCGCGATCTGCTGCAATTGCAGGACAGCCTGCCGCCCGTCCCCTTTGACCAGATTCGCGACGAGATCGAACTCAGCCTCGGCAAGTCGTTGGACGAATTATACAGCCATATTGATCCCGATCCGGTGGGCGCTGCCTCGATCGCCCAGGTCCACCGCGCGACCACGCTCGAAGGCAAGGATGTGGCCGTAAAAGTGCTGCGTCCCGGCATCATCAAGAAATTCACCCAGGATATCGAAACCTACGAATGGGCCGCGGCGCATCTCGAGGCTTTGGGCGGCGAGGCCAAGCGGCTCCGCCCGCAGCTGGTCATCGCCAATTTCCGCCGCTGGACGATGCGCGAACTGGACCTGCGCCGCGAGGCGGCCAGCGCTTCGGAACTGGCCGAACATATGGCCCAGGTGGACAAATATGAGATTCCGGCGATCGACTGGGACCGGACGTCAGGCCGGGTGCTGACGCTCGACTGGGTCGACGGGGTAAAAATCTCAAATCGCGACGAACTGATCGCGGCGGGCCATGACCTTGATGCGATTGCAAGTCGGCTCGTTCACACGTTCCTCAAACAGGCGATTGAGGCCGGCTATTTCCACGCCGACATGCACCAAGGCAATCTGTTCGTGAAGGCGGACGGCACGATTGTTGCCATCGATTTTGGCATCATGGGCAGGATCAATAAAAAAGCGCGCGTCTGGCTGGCGGAGATTCTCTACGGCCTGACCACGGGCAATTACAAACGCGTCGCGGAAATCCATTTTGAAGCGCAATATGTCCCGGACCATCACAGCATGGAGGATTTCGCCACGGCATTGCGCGCAGTCGGCGAACCAATGCGCGGCAAACCGGTCAGCGAATTGTCGGTCGGTGATATGCTCGACGGGCTATTCGCGATCACCCGCGATTTCGATATGGAAACCCAACCGCATCTGCTGCTGCTGCAAAAGACGATGGTGATGGTCGAGGGGATTGCCACCGACCTCAACCCGACGATCAATATGTGGGATGCCAGCGGACCTTATGTGAAGGAATGGATACGCGGCGAACTCGGGCCGGAAGCGGCGATTGCCGACCGGATCAATGATGACCTCGCAACCATCATGATGCTGCCCGATATTGTCCGGCGGCTGGATGCCCAACTCCCCCGTCAGGGCGGCGCGCCGCCTCCACCGCCGGTGGCCGAGGTCGAGCTGATCTGGGAAAAAAGGAAAAAGGGTCAGGGTGGCGGATTCTGGCGCTATGCACTGACGGCGATTGCCGCTGGTGCGGCTGGCGGCGCTGCCATGTTCCTATGGGGATGAGCAGACAATATATGATTTGCTGTTCGCAGCGATTGCAGTCGCAATTCCCTGATATTGCTCACCGACGCATCCCGCTTAATTTTCTGTTTTAGGAAACCCTGCCCAAACAAGAAGCAGCCGAAGCACATGTTGCTTGGCTTTGGGTCCGCTTGGTCCTAAATCGGACAGGATGGCAAAACCAAAACATATCCTGCTGATCATTGGCGGCGGCATCGCGGCCTATAAGGCAGCAGAACTCATCCGCCTGATCAAGAAGGCGGGCATGACCGTCCGCTGTGTATTGACCGATTCGGGCGCGCAATTTGTCACGCCGATGACGTTGGCAGCGCTGTCCGAAAATGAAGTGCACACAACGCTCTGGTCGCTGAAGGACGAAGCTGAAATGGGCCATATCCAGCTCAGCCGCGAGGCCGATCTGCTGGTGGTCTGTCCGGCTACCGCCAATCTGCTGGCCAAAATGGCCGGCGGGATTGCCGATGATCTGGCTACCACATTGCTTCTCGCCACCGATACTCCGGTGATGGTGGTCCCGGCGATGAATGTGCGGATGTGGCAACATGCCGCGACGCAGCGCAATATCGCCCAGCTCAGCGCGGACGGTATCATCGTCATGCAGCCCGATGACGGTGCTATGGCCTGCGGCGAATTTGGTCCGGGCCGACTGCCCGAACCAGAAGCGGTGATGGCGGAGATCAGCGCGCGGATAGAATCTGCATTTCTGAAAACACCTGGCGCGACCGTGTCCGAACTTGGTGCCAATCCCCTCGACGGCCAGCCCGCCTTCGCGCCCGATCAGCATCGACCTTTGCGCGGCAAACATGTCCTAGTCACTGCGGGTCCAACGCACGAACCGATCGATCCGGTACGCTATATCGCCAATCGCTCTTCCGGGCGTCAGGGCTTTGCCATTGCCGCCGCCGCCGCCGATGCCGGAGCACGGGTCACTTTGGTGGCTGGGCCTGTGCATCTCGCCACACCGGCGGGCGTCATGCGAGTCGATGTCGAAACCGCGCTCGAAATGGAAAAGGCGGTGCACGACGCGCTGCCCGCCGATGTCGCGATCATGGTCGCTGCCGTCGCCGACTGGCGTGCCGACAGCCAGTCCGGGCAGAAGATAAAGAAAAAAGGCGCAGCCCCGGCACCGCTCAAACTGACCGAAAATCCGGACATATTGGCTGGCCTCGCCCGACACAAGCAGCGCCCCGGCCTGCTCATCGGCTTTGCCGCCGAAACCGAAAAAATTGCCGAACATGCCCTGGCGAAGCTGGCCAAAAAATCCTGCGACTGGATTGTCGCCAATGATGTTTCCGGCGACGTAATGGGCGGTACAGACAATAGCGTGCATATCATCACCAAAACCGGCAGCGAAATCTGGGAACGGCTGCCCAAGATGGAAGTCGCCCGCCGTCTTGTTGCCAAAATCGGTGAGGAAATTGCCTGATGTTCGAGCCCGTTGATATTGCCGTCAAACGACTGGGTCATGCCGGCGACCTTCCGCTGCCTTCCTATGAAACCGCCGGTTCAGCCGGAATGGATGTGCGCGCCGCCGAAGCGCTGGTCATTGCCCCGAGCAAGCGCGGGCTGATTGGCACCGGCTTCGCCTTCGCCATCCCCGCAGGCTATGAAATTCAGGTGCGCCCCCGGTCCGGGCTGGCGCTGAAAAAGGGTATCAGCATCCCCAATACGCCCGGCACGATCGACAGCGATTATCGTGGTGAATTGAAGGTTATCCTGATCAATCACGGCGAAGACGATTTCATTATCGAGCGCGGTGATCGGATCGCACAGATTGTCGTCGCACCGGTGCAGCGCGGAATCCTGAACGAAGTGGCCGGTCTGGACGAAACCCAGCGGGGCTCTGGCGGTTTCGGATCAACCGGCGTATAAATCATTCTTGGTTCATTTTTGAAAAGGTGATGAGATGATCAATATTATAGCTGCCATTGCACTTTCAGGCGCTTTTGCTGCCGCCGATGACATTGAAATCAAGGAACTGTCCGCCGATTTCTACAATCTGGAACTGGCCCAGTTCACGAAGAAACTTCCCGTTCTGGAACGGCATGAAAGACAGGCGGAACGCATCGCCAAAAAGGCCGACTGCAAGTTGACTACCGATATCGGCTGGGTCCATGCGCGGGTTGATGTCGCGTTGGAAGTGTCCCCCGAAGGCCGGGTGACAAAGGTCGTCCCGGTTGACACGGGCTGTCGGCAGCTGGAAACCTATGTCATCGCACATCTCACCAAATATGCCGGACATGACGGTGCGGTCAAACGCAGCGGCGACCAGAAATGGTACCGTCAGGCGATCACCTTCCGCTGGCCTGAATGAGTTCACTCACCGATGCACAGCTCGACCGCTATGCCCGCCATATCGTGCTCAAGGATATTGGCGGGGCGGGGCAGAAGCAGATAATCGATGCCCATATTCTGGTGGTTGGTGCGGGTGGCATTGGTTGCCCGGCGATTCAATATCTGGCGGCGGCGGGAATTGGCGCGCTGACGATTTTTGATGATGATGTGGTGTCGCTTTCGAATCTGCAGCGGCAGGTTTTATTTTCCGAAAATGACATTGGAAAAGCGAAAGTTGAAGTTGCTGAAGTTGCTGCGCAGCGTATCAACCCGGATGTTAGGATATTCCCTATAAATCAACGACTTACCGCGCAACATTTTGGCGAGGATGCTGCAGCATTTTTTGCGCCTTTTGACGCGATTATCGACGGCACCGACAATTATCAGACCCGCTTGCTGGTCTCCGATCTCTCGGTGCAGCACCGCATCCCTCTGGTTTCTGCGGCGATCGGCCAGTTTCAGGGACAGCTCGGCACGTTCCGCGGCTGGGAAGAAGACAAGCCCTGCTATCGCTGCTTTGTCGGTGACGCGCTCGACCCCGATGATTGCGACAATTGCAGCGAAGTTGGCGTGCTCGGCGCGATGGTCGGGCTGATGGGCAGTTTTGCGGCGATGGAAGCGATTCGCGTGGTCACCGGCTTCGGCCAGGACCCCGCCGGAAAACTCCAGCTTTTCGACGGCTTGGCGCCCTCGATGCGCAGCATCAACCTGCCCAAGGACCCGCATTGCAAAAGCTGCGGCACGCCGCCACCAACTTAACTGGCTGGAACCCGGCTTGCCTTTTCACCGCCGCTGACAGATAAACATCCGCTCAAACGGGGAGCAGGATATGACATTGCCGGTAACCGCACTCGCCGCCGCCATTTGCGCGCTGCTGCTGATCTTCATGAAGTTCAAGGTGATCGGCCAGCGCATCCGCACCGAGACGATGTTCGGCGCGGGCGAGGACGCGAAACTGAAAATGGTCCGCGGCGCTCATGGCAATCTGGCAGAAAATGCGCCGATTGCGCTGATCCTGATGGCGCTGCTGGAAATGACCGGCGCCCATCACTGGACGCTGACCGGACTGGCGGCGCTGTTCCTGATCGCGCGGGCGCTGCATATTTTCGGCATGTACCAGCATCACGGCAATGGCTCGGTGCGCTTTCGCCAGGCCGGCGTGATCGGCACGACCCTGTCGATCGTCGCCATGGCTTTGTGGGTGATCTATCTGGTCGTAAGGGTGAATTTGCTCCACTAGCCGCCGCGCTCCGATATTCGCATGGCAACACCCGCATTTCGCAAAACGGTGCGCAACCGGCAAGCGCCGGTCCTGACTATTTGATGCATTGAGACAGGCAATTCGATCGCTTAGACCTGAGTTGATAATTCAGGAGAGAAATTGATGGCATTGGTATCCGTAGTGGGCGCGACCGGGCGGCAAGGACTGGCGCAAATGAGGCAATTGGCCGCCGCAGGGCACAAGGTTCGCGCGCTTTCGCGCAGTGAAAATCCGGATCTCGGCGGCAGCAACGTCGCCGACGAAACCCGGATCATCGATCTGTCCGATGCATCGACATTCGTGCCGGCGCTGGAGGGTTCCGACGCGGTTTTCTATACCCATCCGCTGCAATCACCCGGCGATCGTTCGGAACTGGTCGGCAAACTGGGCTCCGCTGCCGTCGAGGCGGGACTGGAACGGTTCGTCTGGAACACATCCGGCTGGATTCCCGATCAACCGGGCGAAACCCACAGCTATGGCGCCAATACCGGTGCGATCAATGCGCTGTTCCGGACCGGGATTCCGGCAACCGTCTTTGGATCGGTATTGTTCATGGACAATTTGCTGACCAATTGGGCGCGGCCATTCATCGTCAACGAAGACCGCTATGTCTATGCGCACAAACCGCATTTGCAGGCCAACTGGATCAGCCTTGATGATGTCGGGAAATGCATGACCGCGGCGCTGGCGCGGCCGGATCTTGAGGGCGCGTGGATGAATATTGGCGGTCCCCAGGCGCTGAAACCGACCGAGGTCACCGAAGCCCTGTCCCGGGTTTTCGGCCGGGAAATCAAATATGATCCGTGCACGCCGGAGGAATTTGGCGCGCTGCTGGTCAAGGCGCTGGGTGATTCCATGCCGGAAGAAGAGCGGCAACCGATGCGCGAATTTATCGCGTCCTTCTATCATTATAATAATGATTCCCCGACCCAGCCGTTTCTGGTCAACACCGACTATATGCATCGCCGCCTGCCCGAGGTTGAGTTTGAAACGCTCGAGCAATGGGCCGCGCGGCAAGATTGGTCCGATGATGCGCATCGCCCGTCGGCGGGTTAGCATATTCGCCCTGTATCGGAGCGCTTCCCCGGTTTGTCCGGGGGAGCGGCTATTCTGTTGTGATCCGTGGCAAGACAATCTGCCTGAACCGCCAGGCCATTTTGCCTATACATAGCCACTCATAATATTTTCTTGCGGATGGTGGTGCCGCAATGCTTGCTGATTAGTCCAGAGCCGCCGAACCGGAAACGAAGAGAGTATCGGTGATAAAGGATGGCATTTATTCGACCCTCTTCATATCGCCAAATATGATAAGTTCTGGCTTTTCATATTTTCTCTTCTTGATTTCGCCAGACGGCTTCTGCTCATGGTCCTTCATGATCTTGTTCACCCTATATTTTTTCCGGTTCCTGCTGGTTTTCATGAAATCTGGTGGGCGTAGTTCTTATCATGTCGCATAAATAGCCAATCTGTTCGAAAAGAAAACAGATTTTTGCTGGATATTGCAACGGCGCATGAAAGGCGAAAAGCAGGACAGAACTGCGCGTCGAGTGTAAAATGGCCGACAGCTATTATGGCCTCAACATGTCCTCCGGGCACCCAAGGCGAACGTCAGTTTTAGCGGCGGGATTTGGGGGGGACTGCAGGGTTCCGCATCAAGGACGGAACGCAGCATTCCACGCGTTCCTAGAAACTCGCGCCATCCACTTCGCGCACCGGCAGATGCTGCCAGTCCCTGGACTCGAACATCCGCATATTCACGCCCATGCGGTCGGGCGAGGCGGTGATCGGGGTCCAGTGGGTGTGCGAGCCGCAGGTCGCGCAATTCCAGGTGGTGATCATCCGGTCGCCCTGGACATAGGGGTGGAGCGCATCGGGCTTGGCCTCGATGGTCACTGCGTCTGGATGCCAGTAGCCGCCGATCCAGCCGGTCTTGCGGCACAGGGAACAATTGCATCGGGTCACCTGTTCGGGCGGCGCCGCCACCGTGATCCGCACTGCGCCGCAATGGCATTGGCCGGTGATCTCAGACATCGCGCAAAATCTCCTCGACCCAGTCGGGCACCAGCGCCCCTGCCCTGCCCATCCGGCTTTCGTGAAAGTGGAAACTGCCCTCCGACGGATCGAGATTCATTTCCAGCGTGCGCGCGCCATGGTGGCGCGCGGTCTGGACAAAGCCGGCGGCGGGATAGACCGCGCCGGATGTGCCGATCGAGACGAACAGATCGCAGCGGGCCAGCGCCTGCTCGATCCGCTCCATCTCGTACGGCATTTCGCCGAACCAGACGATGTCGGGACGCAGACAGCCGGGCTGGTGACAATGCGGACAGGCGGGGCCTGTGGCCATCACGCCGTCAAACGGCGAGCGGGCATCGCAGGCCAGGCACCAGGCGCTGTTCAGCTCGCCGTGCATGTGCAGCAGGCGTTTGGAGCCGGCGCGGTCGTGCAGATCATCGACATTTTGGGTGACCAGCAGCAGGTCACCCGGCCATTTTGCGTCGAGCCGGGCCAGCGCCTGATGCGCTGCATTGGGGTGGACCGTCTTGAGCTTGGCGCGGCGCTCGTCGTAGAAATTCTGCACCAGAGCGGGGTTGCGGACAAAGGCTTCGGGCGTGGCGACATCCTCGACCCGGTGGCCCTCCCACAGGCCATCCGGCCCGCGGAAGGTGGCGACGCCGCTTTCGGCGCTGACGCCGGCGCCGGTGAGGATGACGATATTCTGGATGTCGCTTTGCATATTGTCCTTCTTCGTCATGCCATTTTGCTTTTCGTCACCCTGAACTTGTTTCAGGGTCCATTTCGTCTCATAGAAACTGCCTAGAGGATAAGTGGATCCTGAAACAAGTTCAGGATGACGAAACCGGGCTCAGGACGAACGGGAACACGCAATATGACAGCCATCGGAATTATCGGTAGCAAGGGCCGCATGGGACAGGCGCTGGTCGCGGCGATTGCGGAAGCGGGGCATGACCATGCCGGCGGCGCGGATCAGGGCGATGATGTCCGCACCTTGGTCGCGGCCAGCGATGTGCTGGTCGATTTCTCTTCCCCGAAGGCGCTGCAGGCGACGCTCAATGCCTGTGTCGCGGCGGGCAAACCGATTGTCATTGGCACCACCGGACTGGAAGCCGCGCATCACGCTGCCATCGACGCGGCGGCGACCAAAATTGCCGTGCTGCAGACCGGCAATACCTCGCTCGGTGTCAATATGCTGGCGGCGCTGGTCGAGCAGGCGGCGAGCAAGCTGGGCGATGACTGGGATATCGAAATTATCGAAATGCACCACCGCCACAAGGTGGATGCACCGAGCGGCACAGCGAAATTACTGGGCGAAGCGGCGGCGCGGGGACGCGGGATTGATCTGGCGGCGCATAGCGAGAGCGGGCGGGACGGGATTACAGGCGCGCGGGCAAGGGGCGCGATCGGTTTTGCGGCATTGCGCGGCGGATCGGTGGCCGGCGATCACACGGTCATATTGGCGAGCGACGAAGAGCGGATCGAGCTGACCCATCGGGCGGAGAACCGGATGATCTTTGCGCGCGGTGCGGTGAAGGCGGCCGGGTGGCTGGTTGGGCAGAGTGCTGGGCGGTACGGGATGGATGGGGTTTTGGGGTTTTAGGGTTGAAGAAACAAATTGGGGTTGTGACACCGTAATAAGTTTGTGCTTTCAGCAAACGTGATTGATGATGATTTGAAATTAGTGGGCCTCTGCGGGTAATTTGAGATGAGCGAAAAAAAGAAACCGGGTTTTGATATTAGCCAATTCTCAAAGCCTGTGGTCATCACCACCGAAGTGTTTCTAACTTTATCATTAGATATCCGTACCGCCGAATTTTCTCGTTGGTTCGCGAATGGTGAAAGAAATTCCTGCTGGACCAATGGTCTCTCTTTTACTCGCACATTATTACTAGAACGCGCTCATACGGTCGAGAATGGCAATAAACCAACTAGAGAACAGATCGAGGCTCTGACGGATGATGATATAGATATTTTGGCACAAACCATCATTGATAAATCTACAAATATATTTCGTTCCAACCGAGCAAAATCGGAAACCAGCGAGGATCATGACAAGCGAACACCCTGCGACGCATTGTATATAAAAGCCCAAGAAGATGCTGAATACGAACGTCAACAGTCCATGAAGATGATGGAGAGTATTCGCCAAATTACGGAATCACCATGGACAAAAATAGAAAAACTACTGGGCTCTACATATAAATTAGAAAAAGAGTTAGA
>Ga0105050_10000467_pt1 | contig 62500 bp, 44 predicted proteins | sample FRY01_FD_78088 | JGI IMG/M metagenome (GOLD analysis project Ga0105050, IMG submission 78088) | Freshwater microbial communities from Lake Fryxell liftoff mats and glacier meltwater in Antarctica - FRY-01 | ecosystem: Environmental > Aquatic > Freshwater > Ice > Glacier meltwater ...
GCAGTTATACCTGAACGAGTTCGTATATAAGCTGAACCGCAGGTATTTTGGGGAACGAATCTTTGATAGGCTTGTTATTGCAAGCATTACAGCTAATGGACACTAAACGGACATACAAAAAAATAATCAAGAAAAGGTTAAAAATCAATACATTAAGTTTAATTTTTAGTTAATTTTTTACAATTGATTAAATTCATTTTTAACTTCAACGTAAAATTTTTTAAAACTCTTGTTTTTTCATTTTTTTTGTTTTCATTTGTCACGTCAAATTAGCTTTAAATTTTGTTTGCATAATAGCAACTTGTTGAGTACAATGAACCATAATTATAATTTTGGGATTCTGGAAACAGAAAGATTCAGACCACTGAAATTTATAGGTACAGGTTGCCAATATTTAATTGGCATTCCAAATTTTTCTTCTATCGTGCGAAGTCAGCACGACTATTTTTTTATACCGACCACCGAAAAGCAGATAGTTGTTTAGAGATTTAGTTATAATTCCTCATATTATTTGCATTTGCCGATGCTATTTACTTATTTACAATTCATATATTTAATTTAATGAACACGAAATATATTAATCTTATTGATCAGACCTATTATTTTCCACAAGAGGAGTTTACTTTGGAAGGTGAAAACCTAAAGTTCCATGGAATTCATCTAATGGATTTGGTAGAGGAATATGGAAGTCCTTTGAAATTCACCTATTTGCCAAAAATTTCCGAAAATATAAACAAGGCAAAGGAATGGTTTAAAATAGCCATGGAAAAGAATAACTACAAGGGGAAATATCACTATTGCTATTGTACTAAAAGTTCCCACTTTAAACCCGTTTTAAATGAGGCTTTAAATAACGACATTCATATAGAAACTTCTTCTGCCTTTGATATTAACATCGTCGAAAAATTAAAGGAAAAGGGAAAAATAAAGGACAATACCTATATAATTTGTAACGGATTTAAAAGGGATCAATATATTACCAATATAGCTAATCTCATAAATGGAGGACATCAGAATTGTATTCCTATCATAGATAATTATGAGGAAATAGATCTATTGTCAGATGTTATAGAGGATACTTTTAAGGTAGGGATCAGAATTGCTTCCGAAGAGGAACCAAAGTTCGAATTTTATACCTCCCGTTTGGGAATCGGATACAAAAATATTGTACCTTTTTATGAGAATCAAATTAAAGACAATGACAAGGTAGAGCTCAAAATGCTTCACTTTTTCATTAATACGGGTATTCGTGACAACGCCTATTATTGGAACGAACTTGTAAAGTGTTTAAAGGTATATGTTAGGCTTAAAAAAATATGTCCCTCTTTGGATAGTCTAAATATTGGTGGAGGTTTTCCTATAAAGAATTCTTTGGCTTTTGATTACGACTATCAATACATGATAGATGAAATCATAAACCAAATAAACATTGCATGTCAGGAAGCAGAGGTTGCCGTTCCGAATATTTTTACTGAATTTGGAAGTTTTACGGTAGGCGAAAGTGGTGGGGCCATATATGAAATACTATATCAAAAGCAGCAGAACGATCGTGAAAAGTGGAATATGATCGACTCATCATTTATTACTACATTACCGGATACTTGGGCCATTAACAAACGTTTTATTATGTTGGCAATAAATCGTTGGCAAGACGAATACGAAAGGGTTTTGTTGGGTGGTCTAACTTGTGATAGTGATGATTATTACAATAGTGAGCAAAACATGAATGCAATTTATTTGCCTAAATATAGAAAGGATAAGCCTTTGTATATTGGTTTCTTTAACACGGGAGCCTATCAGGAAACTATAGGGGGTTATGGAGGATTACAGCACTGTTTAATACCGCATCCGAAACATATTTTAATAGATAAGGATGAAAATGGAAATATAACAACCAAATTATTTAGTGAACAACAAAAGGCTGAAGACTTGCTTAAAATTTTAGGATATGAGATGAATTCCACTGCCAACACTAAAGTTAGTGACAGCGTTGGGAAGAAACTTAAAACTGACCTATAAAAATCAATAAACTTTAAACAAATGAACACAACTAACAATTACGCTGGCATACCAGACGAGTTTGCGCAATTGGAAAAGGCAAAGGTAGTTTTGATACCAGTGCCTTATGATGGAACCAGTACTTGGGGTAAAGGAGCGGACAAAGGTCCTGAGGCTTTTTTAAAAGCATCGGAAAATATGGAATTGTATGATATTGAAACCAATTCGGAGGTCTATCAACAAGGAATATATTTAGCCAATTCCATCGAAGAGAACAGTACTCCGGAAGCCATGGTAAATGCCGTGCACAAGGATACTAAAGAATACATTAAAAGAAATAAGTTCGTAACCATTTTTGGTGGAGAGCATTCCATTTCTATCGGAACCATTAGAGCCTTTAATGAGTGCTTTGACAACCTTACGGTGTTGCATATAGATGCACATGCAGATTTAAGGAAGTCGTACGACGGCACTAAATTTAATCACGCTTGTGCAGTTCACGAGGCAAGTCAGACTACCAATCTAATACAAGTAGGGATACGTAGTATGGACGCCATTGAAAAAACCTTTATGGATGAAGAAAAAACATTCTTCGCACATGATATGGTAAATGATGAGTATTGGACGGATAAGGTCATTGATCTTATGACGGAGAATGTCTTTATAACCTTTGACTTGGACGCGTTGGATCCGTCTATAATGCCGTCTACCGGAACACCAGAGCCGGGTGGCCTGTTTTACTATGAAACCTTGGAGTTTCTAAAACAGGTATTTCAAGATAAGAATGTTGTAGGCTTTGATATTGTTGAACTTTGTCCGAACAAGGTCGATAAATCTTCAGATTTTCTTGCCGCCAAATTATATTATAAAATGCTAAGCTATAAATTTATGGGTGAAGCCGTAGAGGACGAATACGACAACACTTATGACGTTGATTCCAAATTAGGAGGCAATAACAATTCAAAATTCGACGATGACGAAGACTAAAGGAGAAATCTCCAATTTTATTGAGAAGTATTATTTACATTTTAATTCGGCCGCTTTAGTAGATGCCGCCAAGGGTTATGAAGATCAACTAAAGCAAGGCTCCAAGATGCTGGTCTCATTGGCAGGTGCCATGAGTACCGCAGAAATAGGAAAGATCTTTGCTGAAGTTATTCGCCAGGATAAAGTGCATATCATTTCCTGTACGGGAGCTAACTTGGAAGAGGATATCATGAACTTGGTAGCCCATTCACATTATAAACGAGTGCCCAATTATCGAGATCTAACACCGCAAGATGAGTGGGATTTGTTAGAAAAAGGTTTAAATAGGGTAACGGACACCTGTATTCCGGAGCATGAGGCATTCCGAAGGCTGCAAAAACATATTTTTGAAATTTGGAAAAAGGCTGAAGACGCTGGAGAAAGATATTTGCCACATGAGTTTATGTACAAGCTCTTACTTTCAGGTGTTTTGGAAGAATATTATGAAATAGATCTTAAGGATTCTTGGATGTATGCGGCTGCGGAGAAAAATTTACCTATTGTATGTCCGGGTTGGGAAGACAGTACTATGGGAAATATATTTGCTTCCTATGTAGTAAAAGGAGAATTAAAGGCCACTACCATGAAGTCAGGAATAGAATATATGACCTTTCTGGCAGATTGGTATACGGATAATTCTGAAAAGGGAATCGGATTTTTTCAAATAGGTGGCGGAATCGCTGGAGATTTCCCAATTTGTGTTGTGCCTATGTTGTACCAGGATCTTGAAAGGACAGACACCCCGTTTTGGAGTTATTTTTGCCAAATAAGTGATTCGACCACAAGTTATGGTTCCTACTCTGGCGCAGTGCCGAACGAGAAAATAACCTGGGGGAAATTGGATATCAATACCCCTAAATTTATTATTGAAAGTGATGCAACCATTGTAGCGCCCTTAATTTTTGCTTACCTATTAGACATGTAATTTATGGACAATTTAAAAAGAGTTATTGTTGACTTTAAAAAACTTACGCCCGAAGTTTTAAAACTTTTGGTAGAGAAGTATCCAGATGGGTACGACGACCTTAATATCATCTCCTTTAAGAACGCACAAGGGGAACGTATAGAGGCCGTTGAGGTAACTACTGAGGACACCAAATATCTGGTTAAAATTAGCGCCAAACTCGAAAAGACGATGGCTAATTACGATGAGGATGATTACGAAGATTTCGACGACGATGATCCAGAAGCAATTCCAGATATAGATATCGAAGGAGTAGAGGGTGATGACTATGATGACTAACAGCAATGTTTGAGGTTGTTGCGGTTTATATTGCATCTTCCATTAATATTAGGCAGTGTAAAACACTTTTGCCTTTGGAAATATTGTTTTCGGACAGCGATGAGCTTTATTTGAAGAATGGCGAAAAAAAGTTCGTTTACATCTTTCAATATGGTCTAGTATCCTTTTTTAATCATTCTGATGATGAAAAAGGGAAGATTCTTAACGCCCTATCTAAGATTACGAAAGAGAACAATTCTCCCCAACTTACAGAAACAATTCAAGTAGAAATAATCGAAGGCCACCAACAGGTGGCTTTCGATAAAGTAATCTTGCCCAGTTTTGATTCAGAGTTTATTAGATTGGTAATGTTGAATACTTCCCAATCCGTTGCCCTGGATAGGTATTCCGAAATTACGCAGCAGCTGTTGGAAGAAACCAACGGACATACCCAGTATTTGGAAAGGAAAGGGAAGCTGAATATTACGGGTATTAGGCTCAAGCGGTTTATAGGGAAGATTATGAACATTAAAAATCAGATATCCGAAAACTTATATATTTTTGATGAGCCCGATAGTACATGGGAAAACGAACAATTGAACAAGTTGAACCTGGAACTTAAACGCACTTTCGACTTAAAAATCAGGTATAGGAACATTTACGAGCGAATAGGAATCATCAAGGAAAATTTAGAGCTATTTAAGGATATATGGGATCATCGGGAAAGCAGTAAGTTGGAATGGGTAATCATAATCCTAATTTTGGTAGAGGTTTTAGATCTGTTTGTGTTTAGGTTGTGGAGGTAATTTGTAATTGTTCTTTTTATTACCTTAGATAAACTATCAATATTAAATTAAAGCCTTATGAAAAATGCACCTTTCCATATGTCACTGCCCTGTTTAAGCATAAGCAAAACAGAAGATTTTTACGTAGACGTCATCGGAGCTGAATTGGGAAGGCACTCTTCCCGTTGGTTAGATATTAATTTGTTTGGAAACCAAATTACGTTCACCAAAGCCGGTAATTTTAATTTTACTTTTAAGACCTATAAGTTTGAAGATACGGTACTGCCATCATTTCACTTTGGCGTTGTTGTGGATGAAGCCACTTGGAATAAATTGCATGGCAAGTTGAGGAAATCCGAATATGAACTAACAACTGAGGTGGTGTTTTTAAAGGATAAGATAGGTGAGCATAGGTCCTTTTTTATTCAAGATCCCAATGGGCACATGGTAGAATTTAAATGTTTCAAAAAGCAAAAGGAGATGTTTTTATCTTAATGGTCTTGTCCATTTCTATATGACCTTTATAAATTTAATAAATTAATAATCCCTTAATTTTGATTACAAGGGGTTAAGTGTTTTATTTTGCAATTGTTTAAAAACAAAATTATTTAAAATAGATGAAGTATAAGAATCTGGATATTATTGGAAGTGAAGAATGGTGCGTATTTGAAGATTTGGAAATCCCAGCCATCAAAGCTAGGGTAGATTCTGGGGCAAAAACATCATCCATACAGGCGAATAATATTAAAGTGTATACCAAAGGGGCCCACGAATGGGTAAGGTTTGAGGTTAACCCGCTTCAGGATAATAGGGGCATAAATATAGAATGTAAGGCAAGACTGGTTGATCGTAGGATAGTAAAGAGCTCTTCGGGGATATCAGAGGAGCGGTATGTGGTTAGGACACCTGTTCGTGTGGGGGAACTTACCTTTGAGATAGAACTTACTTTGGCCAATAGGGATACCATGGAATATCGTATGCTTTTGGGCCGGGAAGCCCTAAATGAACGTTTTGTGGTTAACCCAGCGGTAAGTTTTAATTTAAAGGAGTTTACCGTTAAGGAAATTAATGATAAATATGCCTCTCATTTTAAAGAAAAGACAGGACTAAAAATAGCCTTGTTGGCCAGTAACCCATTGTTGTATAGTAATAAAAGAATAATGGAAGCCGGAGAGGCTTTGGGGCACGACATGGTGTTTTTAAATGTAGAGCATGCCTATATGAAATTGGATGCCAATTCGCCCGAGATAAGATACAGGGGAGGAAATATCCTAAACGAGTTTGACGCCATTATACCCAGAATAAAGCCGGCGGTGACATTTTACGGTTGTGCTTTGATCAGGCAGTTCGACAATCTTGGGGTGTATTGCTTAAATTCGGCAGAAGCAATAACCCAGTCCAGGGATAAATTATTTGCATCGCAACTTTTTTCCAAAAATGATATACATATCCCTATAACGGGATTTGCAAAATCCCCAATGGATACAAAGGATCTTATTAGGATGGTGAACGGTGCGCCATTGATAATAAAGTTATTGGAAAGTACCCAAGGTAAGGGTGTGGTTTTGGCTGAAACCAACAAGGCTGCAGAAAGCGTTATTAATGCATTTAAGAGCGTGCAGACCAATATTTTGGTGCAAGAGTTCATAAAAGAAGCAAACGGTCAGGATATACGCTGTTTCGTGGTGAATGGAAAAGTCGTGGCATCTATGCAGCGTCAAGCGGAAAAGGGGGAATTCCGTGCAAACTTGCATCAAGGGGGCAAGGCCTCTATAGTAAAAATTACATCCGAAGAAAGGAAGTTGGCCATAAAGGCAGCCAAAGTTCTAAATCTGGCCGTTGCCGGGGTGGATATTATCCGTTCCAATAAAGGTCCATTACTTCTAGAGGTAAATTCTTCTCCTGGATTAGAAGGAATTGAGAATGCCACGGGAAAGGATATTGCCAATATCATGATCAGGGCTATAGAAAGTAAAATAAAATTTACAGTCTAGTTCTTTAACTAATCCTTCAGGGTCTTAACGGTAGGAATATGTAGTTGGGGCAGAGGATGCAGCTGATGTCAAAGTTCACAACAAGTTCCCCAATTATGGGCTTGATAGGATTCCATATTTTATAAAAAAGAAAAGGCCCAAAAGATTATTCTTTTGGGCCTTACAATATTTTAAATTTTTGAGGATTAATTTCCTTCGCTTATTGAAAAGCTTCCTTCGCCGTTAAATGTCGTTAAGCTAATAGTCACAGACCATATACCAGCTGCTCCAGCTGAGGTTACACCTGAGAAGGAATCCGGTTCAGTACCACTATTTAATGAGCGATCCAAAACCGATTTGCCATCCGCATCAATTACTGTCATTTTGAATCCCCCGCCAATAGAAGAGGTGATATCTGCATTGTATTCGGCTGTGGTTAGTGCATTGTTCCATGAGAAAGTCTTGGAAGACGTTCCTCCGTTACCTGTAAAATCGCCATCCACATCGCCATTGTAATCATCGCCGTTTTCAATTAACACCGTGCCATTCACCCTAACCTGGGCCATAACATCATCCTCATCATTGCTACAGCTTGTAAGTGCCGAAGAGGCCATGGCGAAGATGGTCAATAATAGTAGTCTTGTAGGTTTCATAAGATTTGATTTTAAGTAATTTGCATTTTGCACATTCCTCTTAACGGGAAAAAACCTACAAAGGTATATTTTTGTTTTCTAATTTATAAATCTCCTTTAATATGGGATAATATTTAAATGCGATCCAACTTGGTTGCTTTCGGGGGCAAGCCTTTGTAATTACGTCTTTCTATTATGCAGTGGCAAACACCTTATTATTTATAAATATTTCCATTAGGCCAAGGTATAGTAAGCTCCTATTTGACGATATATCAAATGGCAAAGCTTGATTTTGCATTAAAAACTAGTTAAATTAAATATCAATTTAACATGGCCTTTATTATAATTTGTAACTTCGTCCTATGGGAAAAATAGTGTTTTATGGCCTGGTATTCGTATTGATGGGTGCCTGTAAACAAGGGGCAATCATAGAGGCGCCAAAGGAAAAGGCAGAGGTTTTTTTTAGTGTGGACTCACTTCCAAAACCCACTGCAATAAATGAACAGGCCTTAACTGTGCTCAAAGAATGGCAAGAGTTCAATGGTTTGGAAACAACATTTGAATCGCTTTATAGGGTCGCCAATAGGGAAGATTTGGTGTTGGTTATAGAAGATTTGATCGAAAAACAAAAAACGCTGGAAGCATCTGCCTATCCCGAAACATTTGACAAGGCACAGATTAAAAGCAGACAAAAGGTATTCAAGACCTATATTCTTAAAACAAAAGGAAATTTAGAATACAGGGTTGGTACTAAAGAATCTACTATCGAAATGATCTACGCATATAATGCTTTTAGGAATCAGTTCAACGTTGTTGTCAATAGCAAGCTGGACACCATTCTAATTTTAAGTGAATAGGTACTTTATATGGATATCGGTTTTTATTATGGCTTCACAGCTGAGGTCTCAAGAAGTAACGGATAAAATCCAAATACAGCATACGCTTGATAGTTGGCACAGGGCGGCAGGAGCAGCTGATTTTGTGGGCTATTTTGACTTAATGACCTCCGATGCCATTTTTATTGGTACGGATGCTTCCGAAAATTGGGAAATAGCGGACTTTAAGGCTTATGCAAAGCCTCATTTTGATAAAGGAAAGGCGTGGGACTTTACCCCAGTGCAACGAAATGTTTATATTAATAAAAATGCCAACTTAGCTTGGTTCGATGAGTTACTGAATACCCAAATGAAACTATGTCGTGGATCAGGGGTGCTACGGAAAGAATCTGGAGAATGGAAAATTGCCCACTACGTATTGTCCATTGTTATTCCCAATGAAAATGTTTCCGAAGTAATTCTAATAAAACAGGAAAAGGACGATAGGATTATCGAAAATATAGGTAAACAATAAGGTTACGTTCCCAAGAAGTGTCGGTTAATGGATCCTTGTTTTTCACAGGGTTTAAGTCCGCCGACTTGGTAAAACAAAAAAACCACTGCCCGGCAGTGGTTTTTTTGTTGAGTCCCATATTGAGGAAACTATGTGGTTGGGTCCTGCAATATTTTGATTATTGCTTTGGTTCCGGTTCCTTATTCTCCTGTTTGTCCTTTCTGGACTGTAAAGCCTGTCTGCTTAGACTTGCCAAGTTAAAATTGGGGTCTATTTTTAGGGCTTCATCAATAGTTGCCAGGGCGCCATCTATATTTGCTTGGTCTTTGTTAAATTCTACCAACGCTTTCAAATGGATAAAGGCTGCTTTAAGTATAACTTCGTAAGGCTGTTGCCTTTCATAGAAAGCGTATTTCATATCTTCTTTCGAATTGGCAATGCCATATTCGATATTGATGGCTGCACCATCATTGTCGCCAGTTTGAATCTTTAGGTCGGCCAATTCGTAGGCCAAATATGGGTTTGGACCTCTTTTGTTTAGAATTTCAAATTGCTCCAATGCCCTTTTAGGTTGGTTTAAAGCTTTTAAGGAAATGGCCTTTACCTGTACTGCCAAATCGGAGTCCGTTTCGTTTTTTTCAATCCCTATAGTGTTTAGGGCCTGTAGATGTTGATTGTCCGTGGTGTAAATGTACGCCAAGGTATCGTTGCGCTCTTTACTTGGGGCAAGTAGGTTTAGGTGAGTTATAGCATTGATCACACCATTTATATCACCCTGTTGCCTCATTTGGTCATAAAAGGCTTCATAATGTTTAAGCAAGTCGCTTTTTGTCTGCGCATTGGCCGTAAATCCTACGATAAAAAGAAGGATTAAAACTATTTTCTTCATTGTTCAATTTTTTAGTGTGCCAAAACTAGTAAATTATTTCTATCCTATTGTTAAGGAAAGCCTTAAACCTTTGATAGGCAATAAAAAAGGATGCCGACGGGCATCCTTTTTTAATATGGTTGATTGGGGTCTTTTTTAAGCAGTGGTGAGCTTTACGTTCCTATTTTCATAGGACCTAATGAGTCTAGCATAAAATGCAATACTCACATTGTCTTTGTCCAAACTAGAACTTAAAAATTCCTTTAAATTCTTAAAAAGTAAATTTGCCCTTAAAATTGGCAGGGAAGAATTCACTTTCTTTGGGTCATAACAGCTGTCGTCCATAACTATATCCATAATAACCCTCTTTCTGTGATAGTCTATGGATACGTCTGTAGCATTGTAATATTTTTTCAATATTGCAATATGCAGATTTTGAATTTTTTGGGACATTTTGCTTTTTGAACAGCTTTTGGAAATTAAATTTTCAATTTCGTAAAGTACTCTTCTTTTTAGACCTGAATTTTCCATGATAATTGAATTTATTCGTTTACTTAAAGGTACATACAAATCGATAAACGGTTAACAATCAGGGATGTAATTTAACCTAAAACGGCTATGTTTGTTGTGAAAGTGTATAAAGGTGTGGTGTATTAACTTACAATTGAAGTGATATATTGGTATTTTTTAACATTTAAACACTTACTTTCAATGATTTTATTTCCTATTTTATCTAAATTCTTCGTGTAAATTGGTGCTAAAAGGCCTCTTTTTGCTGCTTCCGAGGTATAATACTCTTTTTTCTTAGGGTGATAGGGAAATACCCCGTTAAGTATTTGATTTTTGTAATTCCCATGTATAACGGTCTTAATAATTCCAATACAATCGTTCAGATGTATAAGGTTTACTGCATCATCACCATTGGTAAGATTGGTTTTTCCAGCAAGAGATGTTATAGGATGCCTTTTAGGTCCAATTAGGCCTGCAAATCGGATAATACTGGTATTTAGCTCCCCGTCCTTTAAGAAAATATTTTCCGAGACTAACAGTTGCTTTCCGGATTCGGTATTTGGTTGGGCTGGGGAGTCTTCAGTAATCAATCCCTCATTGTTCCCATATACAGAGGTGCTGCTGATAAAAATAATTTTTCTTAAGGGCGAATTTTTTATTTCACCATGTAAATGAAGCATTCTTTCCACATAGCTTTCCCTGGGTGCAGATCGCAGCCTTGGTGGAACATTTATGATCAATAAATCTAATTCGTCTAAAAATTCCTTGATGTTGCCTTCAATTCCATGCTCTGTTAGAACAATAGTGAAAGGGATGATATTGGCTTTCCTCAAGGAATCCATTTTAGAGGGCGATGTAGTAGTTCCATATACGGTAAGTCTATCATCAACTAAAGTTTTGGCCAAGGGTAGACCGAGCCAACCACAACCTAGAACACCTACTTTCTGATTCAAAATTTTATTTTTTTAGTAATCAATATAGCATCATTTAGAACAAATGGCATAGGTATGTTGTCCTCTGGCCTTGGTGGTACAGTAAACATTGGATTGCTTAACAGGTCGTTGGAGGCCTCATATAGGGTTAGTTCCAATTCGCCATTCTTGGGAATCGAAATTTGTAATTCGGTATAATCGTTGTTGCTGACATAGTGGGTCACCAATTTTGGGGTTGTTCTATTTTGTAGATAGTATTGGGATAGCGGAATATTATTTATACTGGCCTCCAAGATTTCTACCTCATTGGTGAATATTTCCACGCGATTGATAGTTCGTTGGGGAGTAATACATATTTCCAATTTACGACTGTTTCCCACAATGGTGTCCTTAGTGGTTTCGATTTTTGGTTGAGGAATATTTTTAATAGGAGCAGGTGACTTATAGCTAAACCCTGTGCCATATTTACTGGCTAGAGATTCATATTCTGAACCTATTAGTTGTTCTTTATTATTATCAAGGTACTGCGAGGTCCAACCAGACAAAACTTTGTCATAGGTAAGCCATTGGGCCGTGCCTTTATCTCCATCTAGGACATAGACCAAACTTGTGGGTTTGGCATTTTCATGGCTAAAGTCCGAATCAAGATGTGCGGAAAGAAGAAACCCGAAGCAAAGTATTAGAAACAAAAAGGCCAATCCGTTTTTGTTTTTTATCGAACCAAAAACTGGGAGCAATAAGAAAAAGGTTAATGATGTTAAAAGGGTAGAGGTGATCATCATCTTAAGGCCAAGACCTACAGGGAACATTTTAATCAAAGGGGCATATATCCAAATTGCCGGGAAAGCCAAAAATAGCAAGAGAAAGGGACTGGGCCATTTTTGATGGGTCGTTATCAATAGCGATGCCAACAATGCAAAAACGGGAATTACTAAAAAACTGGCTCCTTTTAAATAAATGGCAACAAGCGTGCAAATTATTAACCAGAGCAATAATGGGGCTATTATTAAATTTTGGGTCTTTGTAGTTTCAAATTTATGATAGGCCCAAAAACCGACGGCCACTGAAAATAGGACAAAAGCAAGGATATAGGAATAACCATTATAGGTGAACCCATGAAGAATATCCTGGTATTGTGGGTAGATATTGGTTAGTGCAGACCACCCAAAATAGCCTATAAGGCCATTTATGGCCAGAACTAAAAGTAGGGGAATAAAACCTCTCCCTATTTCCTTAATTTCCAAGGAGCCGTTCCTGAGACCTAAAATCATTAAGATTAAGAAGGATATTATGGCAAGCCCCAGCATAGGAAAGATCCAATCAAAAGGATAGGATACCAATCTGAAGAAAGGTATGTTGAAATAAATAGAATCGTTTAGGCTTTTTAAGTCGGTGAGATTAGAATTGCTAAAGTGCTTTAGCAATGGCATTAAGTAACTACCCTGATGGGCAAGGGTATTACGGTCCAATCGCTCGTAATTGTCCCGTACAGTATGGTAGTCATAATGGTCGTCTATAAAGGCAAAGTTTAACCCTTCTATATCCATGTCTTCCCGGAACACGGTAAGATCGGTATCATTGGGCAACATTTTATAAATACTATAGACCAAGGAATTGGCCACAGGGTATTTGGGATTGGCCTTAATAAATTCTTCAATGACCTTGGCATTCCCCCTATTGGTTTCCAATAACATATAAGAGGGTCCCCCACTGCCCCTGGCTTCAAAATTTAAAACCAGTCCTACCTCCTTTACCCAAGGGTGTTTGTTTACAAAGAGATCAGCCCCGTTTAATCCTAATTCTTCGGCATCGGAAATTAGAATAATAATGTCATTTTTTGGAGCCTGGTTTTGTTTTAGGAAAGCACGCACCCCTTCCAAAATGGTGGCCACCCCACTGGCAGCATCACTGGCGCCCAAGGAAGAATGTGGATGGCTGTCATAGTGAGAGAGTAAAAGCAGGGCTTTCCCCTTCTCCGTCCCTTTAATTCTGGCCAAAATATTGGTAGCGCTACTAAAATTGCCCCAATCCCCGGCGGTATATCCTTGTTGGGTCGTTGTTTCCAACCCCAGCTTGTTCAATTCTGAAATAATATAATTCCTTACCTCGGAATGCGCTGGAAATCCAACGCCATGAGGTTTTTTGGATATGTTTTTTACATGAACAAGTGCCCTATCGGTGGAAAACGCAGTATCATCAACTTTAGCATCTGGATGGTAGCCTGGCATAGATGCATCGAAACTCAAATAAATGGCAAGCAAAAGTATAAGGAGGGTAACGGCAGAAGAATATTGCTTCATAGTATGTGTAAAAACTTAAAATTAAGAAATTATCCGTGGATTACCTTGGAGAGTTTGGTTTTGTCTTTATTTTGGAGCGTCTTGCTTTATACTAAATTAAATTATATTCAATGATTTAGTCAAAAACTTGACCATTTAACTGATTAAATCTTAATTAGTTGTGTAATGTGTTGAAAAATGCTATCTTTCAAATTAACCTAAAAATAAACGGTATGGGAATAAAAAGTTTTCAGGGAGTTCGAAAGGTCGTTAAAAAGGAATTTGATGCTCCCATTCTAGTAGAGGACTATATGACTAAAAAGTTGGTCACCTTTAGTCCCGATCAATCTATTTTAACGGTTATGGAGCATTTGGCAAAATACCATATTTCTGGGGGTCCTGTTTTGGATAGCAACGGATTTTTGGTGGGAATTATCTCCGAAGCCGATTGTATGAAACAGATTTCGGAAAGCCGATATTTTAATCAGCCTATATTGGACAAGAGTGTAGAGCGATTTATGACTAAGGATGTAGAGACTATTCCTTCTGATATGTCTATTTTTGATGCGGCCGGTATATTTGATAAGCACAAAAGAAGAAGATTGCCGGTTATGAAAAACGGGATCTTGGTAGGTCAAATAAGCCGTAAGGATATAGTGATTGCCGCTTTGAAATTAAGCGGACATAACTGGAAATAATAGTCTGCTTCTATTATCCACACTAGTTTCTTCAAAGTAAGGTTGTATTCTAAAAATAAATATAAGCCACTAAACCACAACCTTCCCTTCGGGGGGGAGGTATTGATGTGGATAACCTTATTTTAATGGCATGGAGCTATTCCCTCTTCACGATCATATAGTAGTCATTGTCCAATGGTAAATAGCCTAGATCATATACAAAATAATAGGTGGTTCCCTTTTTGGTGGTATATAAATTGGTGAGGTACTCAAAATCGAAACCCTTGTCCATTAATCGGGTCTTGGTAGTTTTGGTTTTGCCCTCGGTTAGTGGGTAACTGTCCAGTATTCTGTAATTTTTACGTAAGCGGTTGTTTATATTACGAACCAGATTTTTACTGTCCTTATTCAGTTTGTTATTATAGGCGTTTCTGCAATAGTCCGAGCAGAATTTTTTGTCCACTCTGCCTAAAATCTTATCTCCACATTCCAAGCATTTCTTTTCCATTGTTTGGTTATTTATTTTGTTCAATAAGTTCCAATCTCTTCACTATATAACCCTTACTTAATATGGTGCCAGGGGAAAGTACGGCATTGCCTCCAATTTTGGAATGATCTCCTACTAACGCTCCAAATTTGGTGGCTCCCGTATTTACGCTGTTCCCATTTAGTACTGCCCAAATGGTTTTGTCGATTCTTTCGTTATAATGGTTGGCAATAAGCGAACCCGCCTCAAAATTTACATGGTTGCCTATAATACTATCCCCTATAAAGTTAAAGTGGGCAAGTGCTGTGTTATGGCCAATTATACTTGTCTTTATTTCGCTTCCGGGGCCTATACGAACCCCTTCGCCCAGAAACACCCCTCCACGTAAGTAGGCATGGCTTGCTACAAAGCTGTTTTTCGAAATAATTAGAGGTCCTTTTAGAATAGCCCCTTTTTCGATAACAGCAGTTTTATGGATGGCGATATTATCTTCAATGGAGTAGTCATCTGGATGAAGTTCAGAAATCATCTTTTGTATTATTGATGTTATGGACTGGGTTACACCCCAAGGAGAAACCCCCTTAAGATTGGGGAAATAGGTGTAGAAGTTTTCTATGTAATCATTTATGGAAATCATTTTTGATAAAGTTCTATGGGTAAATCGTTTGGATCAAATATAAAAGTGAACTGTTTTTGAGTATTCGCATCAATGCGAATGGGTTCTGCTTTAATACCTTTTTCAGCTAATACAGAGACGCTTTTGTCCAAATCGTCCACTTCAAAAGCCAAATGTCTTAGGCCGGTTGCTTCCGGTCTTGTTGGTCTTGTTGGGGGATTTGGAAATGAAAAGAGTTCAATGATGTATTCTCCGTTCAATGCCAAATCCAATTTGTAGGAATTGCGGTCCTCCCTGAATTCTTCTCTGATTGGTTGTAGACCCAAATCTTCCACATAAAATTTTTTGGATTTATTATAATCGGTGCAGATGAGGGCAATATGGTGTATTTTGTTTAAAGTCATTATTTGACAATGGAAATTTATTTTAGAACCAATAAGGTACAAATTATCCGATTACAAACGTATATAATGACGTCTATGAAGCTATTCGATTCGGATATCAAATTTCGACAACAAGCCGATAACACCGTCTTTAGAAAATTGTGCCTTGGTAATTCTGTTTTTCTCAGGATCTAGGGTATAGTTAATAGCAGTTCTAAAATCTGTTTTTTCTAGGTTGGAATTTTCAAAGATGGCACTTTGAAGATTACAGGATTCGAATACAGTTTCTGTAAGTTGGGTTTCTGTAAAATCGACGGAAAGCATTTTGCAGTTCTGGAATATAGTGTTCTTGATTTTTAACTTATAAAAGGAGGATAGGTTTAAGATACAGTCGTAGAAATTAAATGAAAGTAGAAAATCATTGCAATGGTCAAAACGGGTTCCCAATAATTTGCTCCTTTTAAAGTCGGTTTCCTTAAAGGTGGTATTGGTAAGGTTTACATTGCTCAGATCACAATCCGTAAACTCACATTCCATAAAAACAATGTTGGATAAATTCGAGTTGGAAAATATGCAGGAGTCAAATAAGCAATTCTCATATTCGGCTTTGGATAAAGGTTTGGCAGTAAAATAGATTCCTTTAAAGGATCGATCGGTAATAAAAGGGTTACTCATTTGGGGATACTAATTTTTGTTTATTTAATGTTCCATATCGCGGTGATGGGGAAAGGAAGTAATATCTATCCAATGTAAAATTATTTGAGCACTTTAAATTATAGAATAGTGGAAGAAGTCAGAAGTAGCAGGAGTAAGACTATGAGGGCGGGCAAGGCCTGCACCACAAATATTTTTTTGCTAGCAGACAAGGCCCCATAAATACCTGCTATGGCCACACAACTTAAAAAGAATATGGCGATGTTCGTGCTCCAAGCTGGGTCTTGAATAAAAAAGGTCCATAGCAGTCCTGCCGCCAAAAAACCGTTATAGAGCCCTTGGTTTGCGGCCAGTCCTTTTGTGGGTTTAAACATTTCTTCAGGCAGTGCTTTTCTAAAGGTCTTTTTGCCCAAGGTTTCCCAGGCAAACATTTCCATGTATAAAATATATAGGTGTTCAAGGGCTATAATGCCAATAAGTATTTTTATAAAGGTCTGCATATATGAGTCTTAGGTTATTGGATTATGTTCCCATTAAATTTAAGGATATTATTGAATTCTAGTTCAATTTATATGTAAAATGCCTGATTTAGGGCATCTATATGCGTTTGTAAACGACTACAAACGATAACAAACGAAATTAAATACTTTTCAACCGAATAACATTTGCATGGGTTGCTAAGTTTGTCCCATAAAAAGTCATTAACTGTTTAACCATTCCCGGACTGGCTTCGGGATTTAAAAATTATGTATTATGAACGCACTTAGAAACAGAGTACAGTTGATTGGAAATTTGGGTAACGATCCAGAAATTATTAATCTAGACGGCGGCAGCAAGTTGGCTAAGTTTGCCATTGCAACTAATGAGACTTACAAAAATGCCAAAGGCGAAAAGGTAACGGATACCCAGTGGCACAATGTGGTAGCCTGGGGCAAGACCGCTGAAATCGTGGAAAACTATCTCAACAAAGGCAAAGAAGTCGCCATTGAAGGAAAATTGACCACTAGGTCCTATGAAACCAAGGAAGGGGAAAAGCGGTATATTACCGAAATTCGCTGTAATGAACTCCTGATGTTAGGGAAGTAGTTCAGGCCTCCCGACTTGGGAAGATTTACCGAGTATATTACAGTATTAAGAAGTAATCTGTTGGGTCCGTTATGGGTTTATTGGGTTACTTCTTTTGCTTCTTAGGTTGTTTTAATGAAACGTCATTGCGAGAAGCGTAAGGGACGTAGCAATCTGTTATATTTGGGTTCAAAGCAATGAGGTTGCTTCACTATGTCTGCCTACGGACAGCCAAGTTCGCAATGACGGACTACCAAGGTGTTCAGACTGTATCTCATGACTCTAAATTAGCCGTCATTGCTAGGAACGTTAGTGACGTGGCAATCTCTCTGTTCTCACAGCACCATTCCTTGCCGCATTCAATTTTTCGATAACGAAACTGATAAGAATGAAAAAGTCATATGTTTATTTACTTACTAATAAGAATAATACGGTTATATATGTGGGGGTTACCAGCAATCTAGTTAAGCGTATTTATGAGCATAAAATTGGTATATTTCATGGTTTTACTTCTCGTTATAATTGTAATAAATTAATTTACTTCGAGGAATTCAGTGACATTCGTAAAGCTATTGAAAGAGAAAAGCAGATAAAGGCTGGAAATAGGAGGCGAAAGGAACAATTAGTTAACAGAGATAATCCCAATTGGGAAGATTTGGCTATAGGATGGTTGTTTTACTTTGATTGAACAGTATTTGAGGTAAACATAAGAACACCCTACTAAGGGATTGCTTCACTTTGTCTACCTGCGGACAGCCAAGTTGGCAATGATGTGCAACTATGGTCGTTAAGGCTTTCTGTTTAACTATGCCTAATGAGACGTCATTGCGAGGAACTTTAGTGAGGTGGCAATCTGTTAAATTAGGGCTCACTTCTATGAGATTGCTTCACTATGCCTGCCTGTGGACAGCCAAGTTCGCAATGACGGTAACTCTTGAGATTAGCATGGGTATTCACTAATCCTTATAAACGTCATTGCGAGGAGCGCAAGTGACGAAGCAATCTGTTTGTAATGGATTTACTTCAGTTTTTTATTACCACAAGGCTATGAGATTACTTCACTGTGCTTGTCTGAATACAATTAAATGCGTAATGCCAGGTAGGTGCAAGGTGATTAAAGATTAAGCAACTTTCTGCATCAGATCAAAACAAGGACAACGACTGCACCTCTTGGATTCCGCCTTTTTGTACTTGTCGCAGCACTTGGTTTTGCAGCCATGGGGAACCATTTCTTTTAGAGCCGTTTTTTGCTCCTTTTTTAAAGCCTTTTTCAGCTTTTTTTCGATTTTCTTGTCCTGTTTTTTCTTCTTGCCCACCTTTGATCTAAATCAACTGGGCAAAAATATCTATTTTAATTCAATCTAAATAAGATTAAATGTTAAAATTATGCCTTGGGAGTAATTGCAGCACTATTGGCTGTAATCTGTTGAATGTCACGGTCGAACAAGTATAAGCCACCCTTGTCATTTCCAATAAGGTTGATCTTGTCCAAAATATTACGTGCCAAAGCCTCCTCCTCAATTTGTTCCGCTACATACCATTGAAGAAAATTATGGGTGGCATAATCCTTTTCCTGAAGGGTTACATGTACCAGTTCGTTAATGCTATCGGATACAAAAATTTCATGGTCCAATAATTCGTGGAACATTTTTTGAAAACTGCCAAAGTCGGATTTGGGTGCATTGAGTGCAGAGACATAGGCATGTCCACCTCTCTCGTTTATATATTTCACCAACTTGAGCATATGTAAACGTTCCTCATCGGATTGGGTATACATAAATTGTGCAATTCCCTCCAATCCTTTGCCTTCGGCCCATGAGGCCATTGATAAATATACCTGCGAGGACTCAGCCTCAATACGAACTTGTTCGTTCAATGCTTTTTCTAATTTTTCAGACAACATAACTATTAAATTTTGAATAAAGTTACAAATAAAAGAACCTTTTACCGCGTAAGAACTTAAGTTTTGAGGTTATTTGTGCAAGGCCAATTGAATCCGTTTCCTGGGAATATCCACTTCCAAAACTTTTACAATTATTTGCTGGTGCAGACTTACGTGTTCGTTTACGTCTTTTACAAAACTATCCGAAAGGTTGGAGATATGGATCAGGCCACTTTCTTTGATGCCCACGTCCACAAAACATCCAAAATTAGTGATGTTGTTCACAATTCCGGGTAATAATTGCCCAGCATTAAGATCGGCAATGGTTCTTATGTTCTGGTTGAAGGTGAATACCTTTGCTTTTTCCCGTACGTCCAATCCCGGTTTTTCCAATTCCTTTACAATATCCTGTAAAGTGGGTAATCCCACCATTTCAGTACAATAATGTTTAAGGTCTATTTTTTTAAGGACTTCCTTGTTTCCAATAATTTCTGATAGGGGAACGCCCTGATCTTTGACCATTTTTTGCACTAGAGAATAACTTTCAGGATGTACCGCGGAATCATCCAAAGGGTTTTTTGCCTGTTTAATGCGTAAAAATGCCGCTCCTTGTTCAAAGGCTTTGGCTCCCAAACGAGGCACTTTTTTAATTTCGCTTCGGCTTGCAAAGGGACCATTTTCGTTTCTATAGGCTACAATATTTTCAGCTAGTTTTGGACCTATTCCGGAAACATAGCTTAGGAGCGGTACACTGGCCGTATTTATATTGACCCCCACTGTGTTCACACAGCTTTCTACGGCCGAATCCAGGGAATTTTTTAAAAGATTCTGATCTACATCGTGCTGGTATTGACCTACACCGATCGATTTGGCATCTATTTTCACCAATTCGGCCAAGGGATCGGCCAACCTTCGCCCTATGGATATGGCACCCCTAACGGTAACATCGTAATTGGGGAATTCGTCACGGGCAATTTTGGAGGCAGAATAAATGGAGGCTCCTGCTTCACTAACCACAAACACCTCAATATTGTTTTTGAACAGAATGCGCTTGATCAATTGCTCTGTTTCCCTTGAGGCCGTACCGTTACCAATAGCAATCGCCTCAATCTTATGGGCATCGGCCAGGGAGCTTATTTTCTTTATAGCGCCAGTGCTGTCGTTTTGCGGTGCATGTGGATAAATGGTTTCATTGTGTTCCAAATCGCCCTGAGCGTTTAAGCAAACTACTTTACAGCCTGTTCTGAATCCTGGGTCTATGGCTAAAATCCTTTTTTCGCCCAAAGGGGACCCCAACAACAGCTGCTTTAGGTTTTTGGAAAATACTTGAATAGCCGATTCATCTGCCTTTTCCTTGGCGCTTTTTAAAATTTCATTTGAAAGTGAAGGGAAAAGCAATCTTTTATAGGCATCTTGAATGGCCAATTGAAGATGTGGAGTAGTAGCATTATTGCTTTTAATGATCCTATATTCCATGTTGGAGATGGCTTTCTCGTCATCAATTTCGACCTTAACCCTTATAAAGCCTTCATTTTCAGCCCGTAATATGGCCAATAGTCGGTGGGAGGGACAGCGATTTAAAGGTTCGCTCCATTCAAAATAGTCCCTAAACTTTTGGGCCTTCTCATCCTCTTTCTTAGTTGAAATGACCTTGGTGGCTATTATTGCAAATTTCTCCAATTGTGTCCTGATCTGATTTCGGATATCGGCACGTTCGTTTATCCATTCAGAAATGATATGGCGAGCTCCCTCCAGCGCATCATCTTCATTGGGAACGGTATCACTAACATATTTAGAGGCTTCAAAATCTATTTCATCGGTGCGTTGGGCCAAAATAATTTTTGCCAAAGGCTCCAGACCATTTTTGATGGCTGTTTCTGCCTTGGTTTTACGCTTTTTCTTAAAGGGGAGATAAAGATCTTCCAATGTGGTAAGATCTTCGGCATTGGCAATCTTCTGTCCTAATTCTGGGGTAAGGGAATCTTGTTCCTCTATGGATTTAAGGATGGTCGACTTGCGTTTCTCCAAGGCCTCAAACTGTGCTTTAAACTGCACTATGGCACCAATTTGCACCTCATCCAAATTTCCGGTACGTTCTTTTCGGTATCGGGAAATAAAGGGCAGGGTACAATCCTCGTTCAACAAGGCCACCGTATTTTCTATGCCTATTACAGGAAGCTGGGTGTTTTTTGTGATGTAGGAAATGAGATTCATGGGGTATTTTAATTTTAAGGCAGAAGGATCCAATGTATTCGAGACCTAACTTATTGTCCCGCCATTATCAACTCCATCTTCATCCGGATTAACAAATACCAATTTGCCATCAGCGTTTTCGGTCATTAGAATCATGCCCTCGCTATCTACTCCACGTAAGGCTCTCGGCGCTAGGTTCACCAAAACGGTCACTTTTTTACCTAGGATATCTTCTGGCGAAAAGCTTTCTGCAATTCCTGAGACTATTGTTCTTACATCCAGTCCCGTATCCACTTTTAAGACCAACAATTTTTTGGCCTTTGGCATTTTTTCTGCTTCAATAATGGTGCCTACCCTCATGTCCAACTTGGAAAAGTCATCAAAAGTAATAGTGTCTTTTTGTGGGCTAACTTCTTTGTTCATATTTTCATTTGCTTTTTTGGTAGCTTCCAATTTGTCTAATTGTGCCTGAATGGCTTCGTCCTCAATTTTGCTGAATAATAATTCTGCAGGCTTAACCTGATGTCCTGCCGGAAGCAGCACTTCATTTTTAGCTACATTTTCCCAGTTTAGGTCGTTGTCCAGGGTGTCAAATCCCAGTATTGTCTTTAGTTTTTCAGAGGTAAAGGGCAAAAATGGTTCGCTCAAAACTGCTAGGGCCGATGCTATTTGAAGGGCTACGAACATAATGGTCTTTACTCTTTCTTCATCCTGTTTTATTACTTTCCAAGGTTCTTCATCGGCCAAATACTTATTGCCCAAACGTCCTAAATTCATAACTTCTTGGCCCGCTTCGCGGAAACGGTATCTTTCTATGGAATTGGCAATGATCTCAGGGTATTTTTTTAGCGCTTCCAAAGTTTCCCGATCTACCTGGCTAAAGGCGCCAGGAGTAGGCACAATACCATTGTAATATTTATTGGTAAGCACCACTACACGATTGATAAAGTTCCCGTATATGGCCACCAATTCGTTATTGTTCCTTGCTTGGAAATCTTTCCAAGTGAAATCGTTATCCTTTGTTTCCGGGGCCGTGGCAGTTAGCGTATACCTTAGCACATCTTGCATGTTGGGAAAGTCTTCCAAATACTCATGTAGCCATACCGCCCAATTCTTGGAGGTGGACAGTTTGTTACCTTCCAAATTTAAAAATTCGTTGGCAGGGACATTTTCCGGTAATATAAAATCGCCATGTGCCTTTAGCATACTTGGGAAAATAATACAATGAAAAACAATATTATCCTTACCAATAAAATGCACCATTTTGGTGTCCTTGGCTTTCCAGTAAGGTTCCCAATCCTTGCCTTCCCTAGCTGCCCATTCTTTGGTAGAGGATATATACCCTATAGGGGCATCGAACCAAACATACAGCACCTTGCCTTCACCGCCTTCAACAGGAACAGGGATACCCCAATCCAAGTCGCGGGTTACGGCCCGTGGCTTTAGGCCATCATCGATCCAAGATTTACATTGGCCGTAAACATTGGGCTTCCAGTCGTTTTTATGACCCTCTAGAATCCATTTCTTAAGAAAATCCTCGTATCGGTCCAAGGGTAAAAACCAGTGTTTGGTTTCTTTTAGAGAGGGTACTGCTCCAGATATGGTAGATTTGGGATTAATAAGGTCAGTGGCGTTTAAGGTAGAACCACAGTTTTCACATTGATCGCCATAGGCCTCTTCGAACCCACATTTTGGGCAGGTACCAACAACAAAACGATCGGCCAAGAACTGTTGCGCTTCTTGGTCGTACAATTGTTCTGTGGTTTCCTCAATAAAATCTCCCTGCTCATATAGTTTTACAAAGAAATCCGAGGCCGTTTTATGGTGGACTTCGGCAGAGGTTCTGGAGTAGTTATTGAAGGTAATCCCGAAATCCTTAAAGGATTGTTTAATAATTCCGTGGTATTTATCTATAATATTTTGGGGGGTAACACCTTCTTTTTTTGCTTTCATCGAAATGGCCACCCCATGTTCGTCACTTCCACAGACGAAGGCTACATCGTTGCCATTTAATCTCAAGTATCTTGCGTAGATATCCGCGGGCACATAAACACCGGCCAAATGCCCTATATGTATAGGTCCGTTGGTATATGGTAGTGCTGCGGTAATAGTATATCTTGCTGGCTTTTGAAGGTTCTGCGACATTAATTCTTGGATTAGGGTGCAAAAATAAAGATTTTTACGCGCAGCTGAGGTATTCCTTCAAAAAATAAGCCTTCGTTATCCTGAAAACAATTCAGAATTTACGAAGGCCTCCTTGCATAGTAAGTAGGGGGTGATATTATGCTACCATAATGGATTTGCTGAGATTTTGATTTTGAACCTGTATTCTGTAAATGTATTTTCCAGAGGCCAAATAGGTCGGTAATCCCTCCCTAATATTTATTTCTGTAGACCCTTCCAACATCATTTCATTAAATACGGAACCCAAATATTGACCCATAATGTTGAACAATTGTATGTTTACGTGGGCGCTAAATGGCATTTCAAGGTAAATGTGCGGTGTTGAATCCGTAGGGTAAAATGGTTTGTGAATAATGGCATCTACCAATTCCGGATTTGGATTTTCCCCAGTAGGATCTGTTGGTGTAGGTGGTGTAGGGTTGCCATCACTATAAGTGATTTCAGGAAAATCTACCCCGCTACAATTAAATCCTAAATTTACTGGTTTATAGGTGTATCCGTCCATTAAATGCTGTTCAACAAGAGGAATATCTACACACAACCATTCTGCCAATACGGTGGCATAAAGGTCTCTAAAGTCCATAGTGTATTCCAGGTTACCTCTACTATTGGGCTCGTCCAAAGCTGGATGCTCGCCCACAAAAGCACTTCCGTTTAATCCTGATCCAAAAAATAGGGTAGGAGCTGCTTTACCGTGATCGGTTCCATTAGATCCGTTTTCGTAAATCCTTCTACCAAATTCGGAAAAAGTCATGCTCAATACTTTTTCATCTTGCTGGGTAAAGGCCAAGTCATCATAAAAATTGTCTACCGCAATGGATAAATTGGACATTAGACGTTCGTGCACCAAAGGTTGATTTCCATGGGTGTCAAAACCACCCAAACTGATCATATACACTTTGGTACCCAAATTACCTTTTATCAATCGTGCCAACAAAGCCAATTGTCTGGCAAAACCGTTGTTTTGATACTCTATTTGGTTTGCGCCACGCATATAGGCCTCATGTATTTTTCCGGAGTACTCATTGGTTACGTTGGATACCCCTCTAAGAAATTTTATCTGATCGCTATACATACAATCATCAAAAAGGGCATCATCTACTGAATATTGCAAACCAGTTTCCGCAATCTGTTCCAACTGATCTATATTATTGGTTACAAAGGCGTAATTGGTCTCTTCGCCTTCAAAAACCAAACTTCCGTAGTTTCCAACTTGTATGGCGGCTGGACCTTCTGGTCTACTGCCCGGGAAATCCGATAAATAATCGGGATATAGGTTTTCAAAATGTCTTCCCATCCATCCGGTATCACGTCCACTGAATCCTGTTGTGGTTAAATCGGTATTGGCAAAAATATCAGAACCGGTAAAGTGCGATAGACTTTGACCTTCATAACCTACACCATGTACTGCTTTAAATTGGCCTTCGCCCCACATAGGCTCCAAGGATTTCATATAGGTAGGAACCCCATATTCATCGGTCAATCTTAAAATTTTACTTTCCGGTAGATAAATATTTGGGCGCGCGTTGGCATAGATGTCGTACTGATTAATTGGTATAATAGTACTAAGGCCGTCATTTCCACCCGATAAACGAATTAAAATTAAAATATTATCGGTTTCCGCCATGGCTATTGCCGAGGTCAAAGGGGATGGGGCCGATGCGGTCAGAAAATTACTGCCCAGCATCATGGAGCCTGAACCGGCAATTCCTAAGGCCTGTAAAAAAGAACGCCTGCTCCAAGTCTTGTGTTCTAATCGTGACCATCATGGTCTTTGCCTTTATGGGGTGAATTATGGTGAGTATCGCACATAATTGTCTTTTTTATTTGAGTTGGAATTCAGGTTGTCTGGAAAGATGTCTTAATAGAAGATGAACTTGTGAAGGAACTTCTTGACTAATACTTAAAATCCATAAGGATTGTCCTCCAGGAATATAATCAGGTCCATAGTATTCTTCCGGGACATCCCCTATTTTAAATGACGACATGGCATTTTCAAATTCCTGTTCAGTGAACATTCCTTTGGGGGTTATCTTATCAACTATGGCCCGTACTACAATCTCTGGGTTACTTGTATTGCTGTTGGCAGGGCCAACGGCATTCATAGCAAATGTCCTGAATTGTTCCGTGTTGTCCTGAAAGAAGCCATCTATAATGGACTCTAAGGTTAGCCAACGCCCAATTAAAAAATTGGTATTGATCCAGGATCTATTGCGTTGCCATCCAGCAACATCAAAAGGGTCAAATAAATCTTGACCCAACATACCGCTATAATTTATTAGGCTACCAATACTAGTGTCATTATAGGAAAAGCTAGTTTCGTTAATAATATTTAGATAAAGGTCGAAAGGACTTTTAATAATAACGCCAATGGCTTCATCGTCAAAAAAGTGCTGACTTTTAAAAAGTTGACTTAACACAGGTGCTAATTCAAAACCACTGCTTACAAAGGTGTTGGTTAACCCGTCAATAATAGTCTTGGCATTATTTGCTTCATCCGTGGAATCCGGGTGTACAAAAAATTCATATAATTTTTTACATATGAAATAGCCTATTTGGGCACCTTTCTCTTCAAAAAGAATGTCAATAACATCATCATAACCCCAGTTTCCAGTTCTTCCAAATATTGTTTTATTCTCTGAGTTGAATTTGGTAGGATCAAAAACTACTTGCTCACAGCCAATTTCTCCCCTTTCTACATAGCCAGAAATAGCCTTGGCCGTTTCAATGATATCCTCTTCCGTATATCCGTTGCCTTCCCCTAATGTAAATAGTTCGTACAGTTCACGTGCATAATTCTCATTGGGGTTGTTACCATTGTTGTAAACCCCGTCCAAATAGTAAAGCATGGCACTAGTAAGTCCAATTTCACTAACAAAGGTTTTAAAATTACCAATCGCATTGCGCTGAAGACAGTTGATATAATGGTAAAGGAAGGAATTACAATTATAAACGTCCAATTCGGTGACAAAATGATTGCTCCAAAAGAAACTTAAACGATCTCTTAGATTATTGTCCAATAGTGAATTGGTATAGGCCAGTTTAAATTCTTCCTGTTGTGACCTTATTATTGGTCCACGTAGGTCATCATCCTCCGGATAATTGCTGTTATTCCAATTGGCCCAAGTTGGTGCGGCCAATGTGGGCATGTTCTGAGCTTCTGTTATAAGGGAGTTTACCAAGTTTGTGGCAGTCTGCCCTGTGGCTTGGTCAATTGTTTGCACGGAGGCGCTAAAACCCAATCTTCTATATAGATGTGAGGCCCTTTGTGAATCCAGTGGGGTGGAATAGGGGGCCAAACTAGAAGTATTACAGTTTATGAAATATTCCATAATTTATTCCGCATTTGATAGGTTACTAGTAAGGGGTCATTGCATAACGCACATTTAAATTGGAAATTATGTCCAATACAAATTTTTCGATATAATGCATAACAAATTACGTGGTTTGTTGAAATTTGGACGACAGTGAGCTTGATTTTTCGACCAAATGCACGTTTTTTGGTAAATAGAATTGGAATAGTATGGGAGAGCACAATGAATTTGGCAAAAAGGGGGAGCAATTGGCGGTGGATCATTTAACGAGAAATGGTTATAAGGTAGTTCATAGAAATTATAGGTATTTAAGAGCAGAAATTGATATTATTGCAAAAAAAGGAGATATTTTGGCGATTGTTGAGGTAAAATCGAGGAGTTCGGATTATATGCAGTCCATTGCCGAAACGGTTACGGAAAAGAAAATTAAGTTAATGGTACTGGCGGCTGATCATTATATAATTAGTAAAGATCTTGATGTGGAGGCTAGGTTCGATATTGTTACAGTACATAAGAATGGCCCCAATTTTAATATAGAGCATTTGGAAAATGCATTTTATCATTTTTAATTATTTGTTTTATTTGTAACAATTTGTTATTTTTACCAAAAGTTTAAGAAAATGAAGACTATTTCATCGGTCGTGGAAGACTACATTAAAAAGAAGCCATTTTTGCAGAGTGCTTTAGCTCAAGGTATTATAAATTTAACTTCGCTTTCTAGGATAGTAAAACCAGAAATTGAAAGTGAGTTGGGCAAGGATATTCGCAATGGTGCAATTGTAATGGCTTTAAAACGCCTTTCCGATGATCTGGAGTTTCGTGCGACCCATAAGATTATTAAGGTCTTAAAAAATATAGGGGAGATTACAGTAAGGTCTTCATTGACCGATTTTACCTTTTTGGTGTCCGAATCCATTTTGGAGAATCAGACTATTTTGTTAAAAGAAGTAAATAGAAATAAAGATGTTTTCTATACTTCTTCAAGAGGGGTAAACGAACTCAATATTGTTGTCAGTAATATTTTGGATGAGGCAGTGGAAGAGTTGTTCAAGAATGAAAAGTGCACTCAGAAGGCAGATAACCTTTCCTCCATTACCGTAAAATTACCGGCCGAGAACGTTTCCGTACCGGGAATCTATTACTTTATTTTTCAACGCCTGGCTTGGGAAGGGATTGTATTATATGAGGTAATTTCCACAACCAACGAATTTACCATAATTGTAAATGATGAACAGGTAGATGTTGCCTTTAAAACTATAAAGGATCTAAAAACATTATAATACAATAGTGCATTAATGAAACAATTTGTTAATGTTTCAATGTGTTAATTGAGCAATGTTTAAATGTAAAAATGGGATAATTTTTAAAACGCAGTGACTTTACTTAAGATGTGTTATTGGTGCTCTTTTAAAAATTTCACAACCTCTTCATAATCCTCTGGGTTGCCAACAATGCGTTTTTCCCTGTCCAAAATATAATAGGTAGGTGTTTGATGTATATCATATAAGGTGGTATATGGACTTTCCCATTTTCCAAGGGCAATACCATGAATAAAGGCCGGTAATTTTGCCGACTCCAATTTCCAAGTTACATCGTCATCTTCCAGACCAATAGCCAGTACCTGAACACCTGGAATGTCCTTTACTCTTTTATGGAATTCCGGTAATTGCTGGAGACAATGCGAACAAGTGCTACTCCAAAAAATAATTACATAATTTTTGGCCCCTGAAAGATCCGAAAGCTTCTTAATGGCACCTCCTTCACTCCAAGTAATTTCCGGGGCCTTTTCCCCTAGACGCAGGCGATTGTGTGTTTCAATATTATCTAGGATGTCAGTGTTATTGGTTTCCATGGCCAAACTTTTAAGATAATTCCCATAAACATCATCGGCCAAGGAATTATAGTTGTTACTAATTGCCTGTGTCCAAATACTATTGTATAACAGCACTCGATTAGTTGCACTTACCTTTTCCATCACCCTTGCCAATGCTCGCAGATTATCAATCATAATCAACTCTTTTCCCTCAAGGGAGAGCTGTTGATGGGGTAGCGTTGTAAATACATAATTTATGACTTTGTCCGTTAAAAAACCTGATCCCAATATAAAGGAATCATTAAAGTCCAGGGAATCAAAATAATGTAGCTTTTTCTGTTGCACATAGGTTTCAACTTCTTGGAATCCGACTGGGATATAGGGGCTATTTGCCGAAATAAAATGCCCGCAGATCAAGCCTGCAGATTGGGTTTCATATGATTTTTGGACAGCTGCCAGTTTTTTAAAAAGCGCGTTGATCGTACTTTGATCTCTATTTGGTTCGGAATAAAACTGAACAATTTGTTTCTCGAGCTCATGAACCTCTTTAAAGTACTTGGTATAAAGTAAATTTTCTTTGGAGCTAACAATGGATAAACCTTTTTGGGAATCAAAGGACAACAAAATATCTTCTTTCCCATTGTATATCACGTCAAAATAGAATTCCTCCTGTGGCACGGCATATACCAATCTATACATGCCGGTTGATGCATTCGCTGGAATGTTCAGCGAAAAAGCACCATTTTCAACGGCCGTATCGGCAATATAATTTTGATGGTCAGGATTTAATTTATAGGAGATCAGCCATTTGTAATCTTCCGCTGGGGACAAATTCCCGGAAATGGTATGTTGGGCTTCCAGTACCAAAGCGAAACACAATGCGAAAAAGAATAGGATGTTTTTTAAAGGCATTAGTTATGGGGTATTTTATGGAACAGTTATCCCTGTTTTTGGGATAAGTAAATCGAAGGGTTGAATAGATTTATAGGCTTTATCAATGGAATTAATGTATTCAAATACCAGTAATAATCGCAACCCGTTACGGGTCTGTTTCTCTTTTAATTTGGCTAGGTCGGGATGGGCCTGTACAAATTGTAATACCGCAGTAAAGGAGCTGCTTTGATAAAAATCGGATTGCTGGTCAGCTATAAAATAGCCGATCATTTTGCCTTTCTTCATTACTATTTTTTCTAGGCCGATACTATTGGCGATCCATTTGATACGGACCGAGTTTAATAAATCCTCTGCTTGGGTGGGGAGGTCCCCAAATCTGTCGACCAATTGGGACTCGAATTTTTGCAAACCTACCTCATCGGAAACTAGGTTCAGTTCTGTATAGAGATTTAAACGTTCGGTGATATTGTTGATGTAATCATCAGGGAAAAGCAATTCAAAATCAGAATCGATCTGAGTTTCTTTTACAAAGATCTTTTGTTTGCCTCCAACTTCTTCGTATAAATCCTTGAATTCGTTTTCTTTTAGTTCGTCTATGGCTTCGGCCAATATTTTTTGATAGGCGTCAAAACCAATTTCGTTTATAAACCCACTTTGCTCTCCTCCCAATAAGTCTCCAGCACCTCTTATTTCCAAATCCTTCATGGCAATATTAAAGCCGCTGCCCAAATCTGTAAATTGCTCCAAGGCCTGAATTCTCTTACGGGCATCATTGGTCATTACATCGTAGGGAGGGGTAATAAAGTAACAGAAAGCCTTTTTGTTGCTTCTACCTACTCGTCCCCGCATTTGATGCAGATCGCTTAGGCCAAAATTATTGGCATTATTAATAAAAATGGTGTTGGCATTGGTGACATCCAGGCCACTTTCCACTATAGTAGTAGATACCAAAACATCAAACTCACCATTCATAAACGCCAACATAAGGGTCTCCAATTTTTTGCCTTCCATTTGCCCGTGTCCAATGCCTATTTTAGCATCTGGCACCAACCGCTGTATCATTCCGGCAACTTCCTTGATGTTTTCAATTCTATTGTGAATAAAGAAAATCTGTCCGCCTCGTTGGATTTCATAGGAAATGGCATCGCGAATGATCTCCTCGCTAAAACGGATTACCTCGCTTTCTATGGGATATCTATTTGGTGGTGCCGTATTGATGACCGAAAGATCCCTAGCTGCCATTAAACTAAATTGAAGGGTTCTTGGGATCGGGGTTGCGGTAAGGGTAAGTACATCTACATTTTCCTTAATGGATTTTAATTTGTCCTTGACCGATACGCCGAACTTTTGTTCCTCATCTACGACCAACAATCCTAAATCCTTAAATTTCACGTTTTTGTTCACCAACTGATGGGTGCCTATAATGATATCTACTTTGCCACTGGCCAGATTTTCCAAGGTCTCCTTTTTCTCCTTGGCAGTCCTAAAACGGTTTACATAATCTACGGTTACTGGCATTTCTTTCAACCGTTCTGTAAAAGTTCTATGGTGTTGAAAGGCCAAAATAGTAGTAGGGACCAAAACGGCAACCTGTTTCCCGTTGTCTACGGCCTTAAAGGCGGCCCTTATGGCCACTTCCGTTTTTCCAAAACCAACATCCCCGCAAACAAGTCGGTCCATGGGTCTTTCACTTTCCATGTCTTTCTTTATGTCTTCGGTAGATTTACTTTGGTCAGGAGTATCCTCATAAATAAAGGAAGCCTCCAACTCGTGCTGTAGATAGCTATCCGGGCCGTATTGAAATCCTTTTTCCAACCTGCGCTTGGCATAGAGCTGTATAAGGTCGAAAGCAATTTTTTTAACACGGGATTTGGCCTTGTCCTTAATCTTTTTCCAAGCTCCAGAACCCAGTTTATATATTTTTGGGGGAGCCCCGTCCTTCCCATTAAATTTGGAGATTTTGTGCAAGGAATGAATGCTTACGTATAGGATGTCCCTTTCCCCATACATTAGCTTTATAGCTTCCTGTTTCTTTCCTTCAACATCGATTTTTTGCAGTCCTCCAAATTTTCCAATACCATGGTCTATATGGGTCACGTAATCCCCAATTTCCAATTTGTTCAGGTCCTTTAAGGTAATGGCCTGCTTTTTTGCATAGCCATTTTTTAAATGGAATTTCAGATATCGTTCAAAGATTTGATGGTCCGTATAACAGACTATTTTTAAATCTTGGTTTATAAAACCTTGATAAAGCGGGAGTACAATGGTTTTATAATGGACTTCCTTTCCTACCTCATCAAAAATATCATGGAAACGCTTGGCCTGCTGCTCCGTGGCACAAAACAGGTAATTGGTATAGCCATTTTTATAATTATCGTTAAGGTTTTCGATTAATAAATCGAACTTTTTGTTAAAGGAAGGTTGTGGTTTTGTATTGAACACGATGGTTTCCGGATCACTAGAAGCTTTTGTGCCTCCATCGATCTCTATCAAACCAAAATCAGCCAACTGATGTTTTAATAATTCGGATGTAGTGAACAGTTCCTGGGGTTTGGCATGCTGTATTTCGTTGGACAATTTAGTAAAGGCCTCTTCGGCTTTTTCAAAAAATGAATCCAATCTGGCATATAGCAAACTTAGGGTCTTGCTAAAAATAAGGGTGTTGGGTGATATGTATTTCAGGAAACTTTCCCGGTTCTCATCCAAAAATTTATTTTCTACATTGGGGATGATGGTAATCTTTTTAACCTTTAGTGTGGACAACTGTGTTTCTACGTCAAAAGTTCTGATACTCTCCACTTCGTCTCCAAAAAATTCAATTCGGTAAGGTTCATCGTGGGAAAAGGAAAATACGTCCATGATGCCGCCGCGAACCGAAAATTCTCCTGGTTCGGTAACAAAATCGACCCTTTTAAATTTATATTCGAACAAAACCTCATTTAAAAAGTCGATCGAAAGGGTATCCTCCAGTTTAATTTTTAGGGTGTTTTTCTCCAGTTCCTTCCTGGTTACCACTTTTTCAAAAAGGGCATCTGCATAGGTAACTATAATGGCAGGTTTTTTTCTGGAATTTATACGGTTTAGTACTTCGGCGCGCAAAAGCACATTGGCATTATCCGTTTCCTCTATCTGGTAGGGCCTTCTATAACTTCCTGGGTAAAATAGTACGTCGCTATCACCAATCAGCTGCTCCAAGTCGTTCAAATAATAAGCTGCTTCTTCTTTGTCATTTAAAATGAACATGAATGGCGATTCGGATTTGTGAAATATTTCAGCTATTACAAAGGATAAAGAGGATCCTGTTAGACCCTTAATATTGGTTTTTGTTATGGTCGCATTGGTGCTATCCTGAAAATCGGCAATAAGAGACCTCAGTTTCCCTAGTTGGGGAGACTGTGCGAACAGTTGTAACATCGAAGATTTTGTCAACCGTAAATTTTATTGCAAATATAAACCTTGATAATTCTTTTTACAAAGAATGGTTGGGATTTAAAAAATCAATCTGGTCTAATTAACCAATTCTATAATTTTTGATACCGTTTCACTATTGTTGACTCCGAGCCCTTCTTGCTGATAAGCCAATTCCCCTTCTTGGTCAAAAACGCTTATGATGTTGGAGTGTGAAAAATCCATAGGGGATATTTTTTTGTAGTTGACCGCCAATACTGCTGAAAATTCACGGGTGTCTCCTTCCGAACCTCTTAGAAATACCCATTTTTCCGAATCCATTTGGTTTTCTTTTGCAAATTCTTTTAGTCGCTGTGGTGTATCGGTTTCAGGGTCTATGCTAACAAAAACATAAGTAACCTTGTCTTTCTTATCGAGGGGGATTTGCTCTTCTATACCGCGCATGTCTGCAACCAATCTAGGGCATGCCGTCTGACAAGAAGTGTAGATCATAACCATCACTAATACATCCCCTTTCAAAACTTTTAGTTGAATTTCCTCATTGTTCTGATTGGTCCATTTGGAGGGGAGATTATAGATGGACAGCTCAGATATTTCGCCCTCTTTCTTGTTGTTTAGGGCCAGTAGCTGCAGGTCCATTTTACAGATGTCGCAATTGCCTGGTTGGTCATAGGTCTTATCACCTTCACAGTGCATGGGACATTCGTATTTTTCTGCGGTTGTTTTGTTTGATTTTTTTGTATTGCACCCTATAAGATTGATTATTAAAAAGCATAACAATCCGGCATTTAGAATTTTTTTCATTGTCTTAATAGGTTAGATTTTTATTATTTGATCCATTTGACTGTGCACACCTAAACCCTAAAGTCCTTATGGCATAATTCGCTTTAAGACTACCTCTAAAAGCGTAGCGCATAAAGGCGGCATAATTCATTAAGTCCGATGCTCCAACCGCTGCACTGCCGCAAAAAAGATTGCTATCCTTATCAACATCCTTTCTGGATTCACCGGAGATTAAAACGGAATTAAAGTCCATCGTCCACTCCCATACAAGCCCGTGGAGGTCATAGATTCCCCAATAATTCTTGAAGGTAGAGCCAATGGAATTGTTAAATGTTTTTGGCGCTTCGTACCAGTCCAGAATAAGCTGATTGTAGGATTCCTTTTTGCGGGCATCAGGATCATTACCATCCGCCATTGCCGCATATTCCCACTCATCAACGGAGGGCAATCTTTTTCCTTGACATTCACAATATTTCTTGGCGGCAAACCAAGAAACGTTGGTAACGGCTTCTTGGGCCCCTAATAAATTTCCATAGGATTCATCGCTCTCCCAATTAACCAAATAATTACCGTCTGCAAATAATCGTTTAACCTTGCTTTTTTTCCATTCAGGATATTCCTGTACAAACTTTAAATACTCCTTATTGGTTACCGGGTAAACGTCCATTGTAAAAGGATCTACGGTAACCGCAGTTGAATCAACCCCATATAGGGGAATATAAGTTCCTCCTTTAACGGCGGCCATATTTCCTGATTGGGCAGAAGCAATATTTACTGTAATGATGCCGATCAGTGTTAGGGCTATTTTAAAAGAGGGACTTAATATCATTTTTTTGTTTTGTACCGATTCTATTTATTTCTTACACTTTTAACCATGGCTGGAGTTACGTCCTTTTTGGAATTACCCCAACTATTGTACACATAGGTAAGTACATTGGCCACCTCTTCGTCGGTTAAGGTCTGCGCGGTCATAACACTATTGTATTTTTGTCCGTTTACGGTTATTTCACCTGTTTTTCCGTGCAGTATAATATCTATGGCACGATTAACATCGGCATTTAGATAGTCAGATTTGGCCAAAGGGGGAAATGCATTGGCAATACCTTGGCCCTCTGCTTGGTGACAAGCAAAACAAGTCTGCATATAGGCGGCCTTTCCGAATTCCATCTTTTCCGCCATAGATTTAGCGGGAATATCAGCTTCCACAATGTCATTAGTTGAAGGCATTTTTTGAATACCACTTCCTTCAGGCAAGTAGATACCATCTTCCAATTCTCCGGAATAAATGGTCTTATTTTTTTCACCCTGGACCTTCAACATTCCCAACGCCCCTTTGTTAAATGCTCTAAAAATGGAATGGTCTACTAGGATAAAAGTTCCGGGAACATCTACCTTAAATTCTACTATGGCGGCCCCTCCAGCAGGGATAAGGGTAGTTTGAACGTTTTCATTGATCAAATCTCCACCTTCTACATGCACCTTGTCGAAGATTTCACCAATAACATGAAAGGAAGATACTAGGTTTGGTCCGCCATTGCCAACAAACAGACGTACTGTTTCGCCAACGTTCGCAGTTATGGCATTGTCGCCGGTTAAGGCACCCATCTTACCGTTAAAAACAACGTAGTCGGCGCGTTCATCCACAGCTTTTTGCATGTCAAAGGGTTGCAAACCTCTTTCTCCGTTGGCTCCTTTGGTGTAAAAATCGCCCTGCATAATGTAATATTCTTTATCCACCAATGGCAATCCTCCTTCGGGTTCTACCAAAATTAAACCATACATGCCATTGGCAATATGCATCCCTACTGGTGCTGTTGCACAGTGGTAAACATACAGCCCTGGGTTAAGGGTTTTAAAGGAAAATACTTTCTCGTGTCCAGGAGCTACAAAAGAAGACTCCGCACCACCACCGGGACCTGTAACGGCATGCAGGTCAATATTGTGGGGCAATTTATTTTCAGGGTGATTCTTAAGGTGAAATTCAACCTCATCTCCAACCCTTGTCCTAATAAAACTTCCAGGAACCGTACCCCCGAAGGTCCAATATATATAGCGTACCCCGTTGGTCATTTCTCCTTCTTGTTCCAAAATTTCCATATCTACCTTAAGTTTTTTGGCCTTTCTTTTGCCAACAGGTGTGGGTACATTTGGCGGGGATGTTAATTCTGCTATCATTTCGCGATTCGCAGGTATATCCGCGGTGCTTTCATAAACGATCTTTTCTTTTTCAGCACATGAGAGGATAAGGCTGCTTATTCCCGCTACCATAAGTAGGGAGAGAAATATTTTTTTTGTCAATTTTGAATTCATAATGATTTGTTTTGGTTGCATAATGAAAAAATAAAGGATGTTTTGGTCCTTTATTGGGCAAAAATAGTCTTGAAAATCCTATAAAAACATGACAACTGTCATATTGCTGAACTTGGTAGAAATTGGGCCATTTTTGCAAGGAAACCCAGAACTTGGGTTAAGGCCTCCTAATGATTAATTACTGGATGTAAACAATACTGGGTTTATAGTGATCATTATCCATCCCCAGTTATTGGTGTTGCCGTCGGAGTTTCCTTTTATAGTTTCCATGCCTTGGGAGGCAAAAAGATGCGAATATCCGGCACTGATGCCAATTTCTTTTTGAAGCTTATAACCATATACGATATCAAGCTCTGTCCCTAATTGCTTTTCGCTGTCTGGGCCTATTTCTGCTGCCGCCGAGAAGTTGTGGATAGCAAAATTTAGATTAGATTTCTCATTTAAACCTACCTTGGCATTGGCAAATATATCTAATAGGCCTACGTTGTTTGCATGGTTGCCAACATAGAAATAATCCATGAGTCCGTTAAACTTATGATTAGTGCCATAAAGTGGGGTAAAAGCCTTGTTTTTTTGGTTGGAAGTTAATCCGTTGTCATTACCGCTTAGTAGCTCTACCCCAAGTCCCAATGTGGATTTGGCTGTAACCGTATAGTTTCCCTCCAGGGATAGGAGATATGCACTTAAATCGTTGTTGGCAATATCCTTTCCAAATTGGTAATAAAGATTTGAGGTCAACTTCAGGTTATTAGCCTTATAATTTAAATGGGTTCCAAGGGTTTGGCTATATCTGGTTTCGTTGTTATTGGAATTGATATTATTAATAAACTGCAGACCATTGTTTAAGAAAAGAAGACTTGCCGATAATTTGTTCCATTCCTTATGGGTCCACAAATATTGAATACTCTTATAAGTTCCAGGCGTGGTTAAGGTAGTGCCAGTTAAATTTTCCTCATTTTGGTTAAATGCGAATCCAAGGTTTATGGCGTATTTCGAATCATGATAATTTATTAAGAGCGCATCATGACTTCTGGCTTGTTGGGCCCATCCTACATTTCCAAAGATGCGGTGGTCGTCATACACAATTTCTTGTCGCCCCACCTTCAGGAAGAAATGTGGATCTAGCTGAATTTCCCCCCAGGCCTGATGAATTCCAATCCCATTTTTATCGGCAGTGTTGAGTTGAGGTACATCGCCCCAAGTCCGGACATCCTGTAAGCTTAGGTAAAAAGACAGTTTTTCAATTTCATAAGCGGTATTCAGTCTGGTCCGTTGTGAAACAAAGGCAGCAGGGTCTACATTATCAGGGAACAGTGTCTTATAACCATGTCTATATTCAAACCTTGGGCGCAATTCGGCATCTAGTGTAAACTGTGCCTGTACTTGCATTATAAGGAGGGTAAAAAAAAGTAGTCCTAAGGGATTCTTAAGTTTCATAATAGCTTGGATTGATTATTGGAGCAAAAGTCACGCTGTTATTTTTAGGAGAATATGATATTTGTCATTTAATGGGATATTGGGAGTATTCCAATTAAGTAAATGGGCCATTCCCTTGGATTCCTCAATTTATATTGATGTCCCAATGATAATTGGGACGTTGTTTTAATTGGAAATTGTCCTATGTAATCTTTTAGGTCGATTAGTGGGGATACTTCCCTTATACTTGTTTTTAACTTACGTGAAATGGATCAATTCAGCTTTTAACAATTGCAAATTAGGTGTGATTTAATCAGGAGTATTACTTATAAGTAAACCATTTAATTATGATTAAATTTTTGAGATTTAAGGGGACAATATTATTACTCATTTTTAGTATTCTAACCTCTGTGGCAACATCTGCACAAAATATAGTTGATGTTGGGGAAATGCAGGTTTCTTTAGGCCTTCAAACCTATAGTGCTCCGGTTAAAAATAAATCGGTAACAGGGGAATTCATCGCTATTGCTGGGGAGAAGTTTAAGAATGGAATTGGCGTTCATGCTAGGTCTAGTTTTAAAATAAAAGTTAATGATGGTCAAAAGTTTACGGCAAAGGTTGGGGTAAATGATTCCAAAATAGATTACGGATCGCAGAAAATCACGTCTATTCCATTGACAGATGGACAACGTATATTTTATGAAATCACCAAAACAGAAAAACAATTTGTTGGAGTTGAAGGGCGTAACGGTGGAGTGGATAAGGGTAGTGTAGTATTTATATTACTTCATAATGGAAAAGAAATTTACAACAGTGGCATTTTGAGGGAAGGTGATTCTGCCAAGGAGGTGGATATTGAATTAAAGGGAGGAATTTTGGAAATGGTAGTTGAGGATGCTGGTGATGGGGAGAGCGGTGACCATGCTGTGTGGGCTGATCCACAGATCAATTATTTTGAGGTGCCACCCATCATGGTTGCTTACGATTACCAAGGGGAAAGGCCGGTGCAATCAGATGAAATAAGTTCAATGCTAACAGGTTCAATTTTACATCTGCCTGAAATTGAAATACCTCTGCAACAACCTGATTATGATTGGCTAATCAATAATGATAAGGCCAAAGCAGAAGTATATAGATCTACTAATGGGAAGGATATTGTAATATCCAATGGTTTAATAGCTAGGGTTTTTAGAATGTTTCCCAATTTGGCCACCATTGATTATGTAAATCAAATGACGGGTGAGAGTCTTTTAAGAGGTGTTTCCAATGAAGGAGTTTTAGTAATCGATGGTAAAGAGTATACCATAGGAGGGTTGAGTCAGCAACCGGAGTACGCCTATACTTTAATGGAATGGGTAGATAACCTGTTGGTAACCCCAAATTCTTTTATGATCCAGGATTTTGAGGTCAAGGCTATTAGTGATCGACTGGAATGGAAACGTGTTCGTTGGGCATCTAATCCACACATGCCAAGTGGAAAGGAATTGATATTTACATTGTCCAAGGATAATATTCTAGTAAAAGTGCATTACGTTCTCTATGATGGTATTCCAACCCTTAGTAAGTGGATAGAAGTAATAAATAAAGGCGATATAATGGTTCAATTAAATGAATTTAAATTGGAGCAATTAGCCATGGTAGAAGGGGAGAATCTTGTAGATGTTCCCAAGTATTTTGAAAAGCCAAATATCCACATAGAAACGGATTATGCTTTTGGGGCAATGCAACAAAAAACCTCTGATAAGACAACATTCTGGGAAACAGATCCGCGCTACACATCACAAACCAATTATGCCATGCAATTACCGGCAATATTGGAAGTTAAACCACCCTTAGGGCCTAATACAGCTATTGGGGTAGGTGATAGCCTTACCACCTTTAGGGTGTGGGAAACACCATTTGATGGTCATGATAAGGAGCGGAAAGGCTTATTTTTGAGGAAAATGTACAGGACAATTTCTCCTTGGACCACAGAGAACCCTATTTTTCTGCATCTTACTTCTACAGATCCCTTTAAGATAAAAGAGGCTGTGGATCAATGTGCCGAAGTCGGATATGAGATGATTATTTTGAGTTTTGGTAGTGGATTGGATATGGAGAAGGAATCCCTGGAATATTATGTAAAATTTAAAGAACTGGTGGCTTATGCAAAATCTAAAGGAATAGAATTGGGAGGCTATTCATTATTGTCTAGTAGATGGATCAGTGATGAGGTGGATGTTATTAATCCGCAAACTGGAAAGCGTGGAGGAATGATATTTGGGTCTTCGCCTTGTTTAAGCTCCGATTGGGGTTATAATTATTTCAGGAAGATTAAAACTTTTTTTATGGAAACAGGGATGAGCGTTTTTGAAAACGATGGTTCATATCCAGGAAATGTATGTGCCTCTATGACTCATGCCCATCATAACGGCCTGGAGGATTCGCAATGGAAACAGTATGCACAAATCCAAGGTTTATATAAATGGATGAGGTCTCAAGGGATTTACATGAATGTTCCCGATTTTTATATCAATTCAGGTACAAACAAAACCGGAATAGGATATAGGGAAGTTAATTGGTCATTGCCAAGGGCAAGACAATTGGTATTGGGTAGGCAGAATTTATATGATGGCCTATGGAAAACAATTCCCAGCATGTCTTGGACTTTCGTGCCGCTTACGGAATATCATGGTGGTGGGGAGGCTGCTACTTTGGAGCCTTTAAATGATCATCTGGTTGAATATGAAAGCCATATGATGCAAAATTATGGTGCAGGTGTACAGGCATGTTATAGAGGTCCTAGGCTTTATGATACACCAAAAACTAAGGTAGTAGTGACCAATGTTATTAAATGGTACAAACAGTATAGAGATATTTTAAATAGTGACATAATACATTTAAAAAGGCCTTCGGGAAAGGATTGGGATGGAATTATGCATGTTAATCCAAATTTGAAGGAAAAGGGATTGGTAATGGTTTTTAACCCCTTGGATATAGAAATAGTACGGGAGCTAAAATTGCCCTTGTACTATTCGGGAATAACCAAAACAGCTTTTGTACGGGAAAAAGAAGGTCCTCAGAAAAAATATAGCTTGGACCGAGAATATGAAATAAAAGTGAAGGTTACAATACCTGCCAATTCATATACGTGGTTGGTCATAGAATGATGGCCAATATAGATTTTGCCTAAACAGATATAAAATATCCAATAAGAAATAGTTTTATTAATATTCGTTGAAATAGCCAGTCACGAGTTTTGAAAATGCGATACATATTGTATCTTGTTTCAAAAGTAAATATGAAGATGCGAAAAAATTGTGCTGCTCTGATTTTTATTTTTTTGATAACCCTATGTGTTGGTTGGTCCCAAGAATATAAATTTCAGCATATAACTACAGTAGATGGGATTTCCCATAATGAAGTTAGGAGGATTATTAAAGATAGTCAGGGATTTTTGTGGTTTGGAACCCATAATGGACTTAATCGCTATGATGGTTATCGCTTTAAAGTATTTAAAAATGTACCCAACGATAGTAGTAATATTATTGGAGATAAAATTTATTCCCTGGCGGTCTCCAAGGATAAATTATGGGTTGGTACCACAACTGGTTTAAGTATTATCAACACGGTTACATTAGGCGTAATCCCAATACCAAATACTCTTAAGGCCATAGAAGGAAATAACGTCCTTCAACTATTTAGCGATGGGTCTCATAAGGTTTGGGCGTCTACAGAGAATGAAAATTTTATTATCGATACCGAGTCATTTGTAGTCGAACCAATTTTGAAGGGCTATAGGATTGCCTCAGTAGCCAAAGGTTTTGATAACTCTTACTGGGTAGGTACAGATAAGGGATTGCTCCGATTCGATTTCGATAAATCCACCATTATAAAAAAGTATGAAATAGGTTCATTTGATTTCTATGGCCTGGATGAGATTTTTACCAATTCTTATGGAGAGGTATGGATTACTCTCGGAAATAAAATCCAAAGATACCAATCCGAAAGGGATAGATTTATTGAAGTTTATAGTTCCAAGTCTTTAAATGCGATATCGGAAAATAATGAAGGAGATATTTTTTTTGGTAGCTATGGCAACGGTCTCCTGAAATACACAAGGAGTACAGGTATATTTGAACCACTTTTGGCAAATCCTGAAAACCACTTGTCCATAAGCAGTAATGATGTTTACGATGTTTATGTAGATAATGAAAATATTATTTGGGTGGGGACCCAGGAGGGCTTGGACTATTATGATTATTCCAGCCATAGATTCAAAAGTTTAGTTCATCTGCCAGATGATAAGAATAGTTTGCGAAGTAGTTTTGTACAAACAATGTTTCAAGATACGGATGGTAGGTTTTGGGTCGGGACACGAGAGGGAATAGATTGTGTGGATTTTGAGAACGGTTACTCCAATCCCCGAATAACTCATTTAGATATGGGCAGTAAAAGGTTTGAATCCTTAAACAATGATTATGTTGCAAGCATTTACAGGGATTCAAAAGATAGGATGTGGATTGCCACTATGAGTAATGGATTGTATTTAATTGATGAAAAACGCAATATTTTTAAACATTTTACACAAAATGATACAGAAGAAACAAGTATAGCTTCTTCTTCTGTTCGCGCAATATTAGAAGATCATTTGGGAAGAATATGGTTTGGTACCGGAGGTGGGCTTTCACTATTAATTGAACATAACGAGAATGATTATTCTTTTGAGAATTTAGGATATTCCAAGTTGAACACCAATTCATTGCCTTTGAACGATATTTTTTCTGTGTTCGAGGACAGTAAGCATAGAATTTGGATTGGGATGAATAGAGGAGGAGTAAGTCTGTTACAGGAAAAAGGGGGGAGCAAGAATTTTCTGCGGTTTAATCATAGCCCTTCTGATCCCAAATCGATTAGTAACGACGAGGTTTTTGTTATTTATGAGGATGTTAAACAACGTGTTTGGTTTGGCACCTCTGCTACTGGGTTAAATCTGTTGAAGGAGGATGGCAGATCGGATATTAATGACGGTTACTATTTTCAAAGTTACACTGAAACTGATGGCTTATCCGATAACGAAATAAAGGCCATATTGGAGGACGATGAAGGAGATTTATGGGTTGCAACAAATACGGGTTTTTCAGAATTCAATGCAAACACAGAGACCTTTACCAATTACTCCACCTATGACGGTGTGCTGAAAGGAAAGTTCAGGAAAAATGCCAGATGGAAGACCCAAGATGGCACTCTTTTTTTTGGGGGAGCCGCCGGTATAAATTATTTTAATCCCAACAATTTTAAATTGAACAAAATTATTCCAAAGCCAGTTTTTTTGGATTTGTTGATTGATGGTAAGGTTATTGAATTTGGGCAATTGCTTGATGATAGCGTAATAATAAGTGAACCCCTAAGTTCTGGGGGCGTTGTGAGGTTGCCTGGGAAAGATAATCGATTTGAAATAGAATTTGCCTCCCTGTCTTTTGCATCGCCATTCCGCAATCAATATGCTTTTAAATTGGAAGGATTAGATAAGGATTGGAGATATACAACAGGCAATGATCCCAGTGCAAGGTATTCCAAACTGAAGGCAGGAAGCTATCGTTTTTATTTAAAAGCTGCGAATAATGATGGTGTTTGGAACGAGAAACCTATTTATCTCGATATCGTAGTAAGAGCCAATTTTATGGACAAAAATATCGTCAAAATTGGAATAGTTGTTTTGTTTCTTATGTCTTTAATTTTTGGTGTACTAGCTTTTAAAAAGTATAAAAACAGTGACCAGTTAAATGATATTACCCCGAAGATTAAAAAATCACATAAGCCAATCGACCCTAATTTGGAAGAGGAGAATTTAGAAAAAATTAAGGAATTAAATCTTTTAATGGATGTGGATAAGGTTTATTTGGATTCGGAATTAGGTCTTGGACAATTGGCCGAAAAAATTGAAGTAAGTACCAATAAATTGTCTATGTTGCTTAACGACTATATTGGTAAGAACTTCTATGACTACATAAATCATTTTAGGGTAGAAGAAGTTAAAAAAAGACTAAAAGACCCCAATTATGAAAAGCAAACACTATCATCTATAGGGGGTGATTGCGGTTTTAATTCAAAATCTGCATTTAATAGAATTTTCAAAAATTTAACAGGAAAGACTCCAAGTGAGTATCAAAATATGCATTTAAACTAGGGATTCCTTGTTTTGACTTTATTACTCATTAATTGAATTTGAATATGAAAAAAAAATATTGGATTCTGGGGATTGTATTAATTGTTTTATCCTCATGTAAAAAAACAGAAAAAGACAATATGACGTTTGTTGGCGAGTTGTTTGCAAAGAATGTTATAGGTCTTCAAGGGGATATCCCAGGGCAAATTGAAAATCCTGAATATTCTTGGTACATCTCTACCTCTCAGAACGGTGAATGGAAAGAATTACCAGGAATATGGACCAATGAAATTGTTTTGCTCACTTCCTATATGGGTAATTACATCAAATGTGAAATTACCTATAAAGAACAAAAAAGTGATAAAAAAATAATCGACTCTGTAATATCATCGCAAGCTGTGGAATATAAGGGGAATGCCAACACTGATTGGTTTCAGGATGCTGGTTATGGGGTAATGGTGCATTATTTGAAAGAGGCTATCATTCCCGAAGGAGGATCAGAGGAATGGAATAAAACCGTTGATAGTTTTAATGTGGATAATTTTGCTGAACAAGTACATGAAGCCGGGGCCGGTTATGTGATGTTTACCTTGGGGCAAAACTCTGGATATTATTGTTCCCCCAACAAGTCGTTTGATAAAGCTGTAGGAATAAATGCAGGTGAGCTATGTTCCAAAAGGGATCTGCCCAAGGATTTGATTGTAGCGCTTAAAAAATACGATATACCCTTAATACTCTATCTGCCAAGTAACCCTCCCATTAACAATAAATATGTTTCCGAGAAATTAAGATATGCTTTCCAAAAGGATTCGGCCACAAGCCAATTTAATCAGCCCATATTGGAAAATATGATAGAGGAATGGAGTTTACGCTATGGTGATGGAGTTAAGGGATGGTGGTTTGATGGGTTGTATTCTTGGAACGATATTAGAAGTACCCGTATGGACATGTCCCTTAAACACAATATAAGTACCCATACCTTGGCTGCAAAGGCAGGAAACAAAAATAGTATTGTTACTTATAACAGTGGTTTTGGAAAGATTCATGGCAATACTCCTTATGATGATTATACTTCAGGTGAAAAATCTACCATTGATGAGTATCCTTCAAGAAGATGGGCAGAAGATGGTGTGCAATGGTTCTTATTTACCTATTTAGGTGAAAAATGGGGTGGTCATGGGCAACAGTTTATTACCGATTCTTTGGTGAACAAGGCCGCTACTATTGTTGATAACAATGGTGTATTGTGCCTTGAGGTTGTAACCGATTCCAAGGGAGAGATTCTCCCTGGCCATTTCGAACAGATTAAAGCAGTTGGTGATAAACTGGGACATCCTAGGTAATGCAATTGCCGTAACATTATAACATTTTTTACTTTTCCAAGGTCTTTTTAGAATGAGGGCTTACTTTGTAAATTCACATTTCATAAAAACTTCAATAACCCTAGTACCCTGGGCATAGTCCTTGAATAGAGTCCTGAAGCATAAGAATTCGCGGTTTTTTATCCCATAAAATCAATTTGGTGTGTTTTATCTTGCATAATTGTCTTGCTATAGCAATTGTTTTACCATGTCCTAATGTTCATTAGGACTATTTTTTTCAATTTTTCCTTGTCTCAATACTCCCTTTAGGTCGACTAATAGTTAATTATATGTTAACATCGCAGTGGATAATCCAAACGGATATTCCATTCTAATCTAATAGTGTTAAAAAACTAATTAATTAAAAAAGTATGATGTATGGTTTAAATTTTTTTTTGGATGGATAATAGTCCGCAATGACTAACTGGTCAGAGATATTCTGAAATATGAATATCCAATTAAAGGAATAAATAACAAACAAAACCTTAAGAATGAAATTAAAAAACTTAAAAAGGCACAAAAAAATCGGTGCAAGTTGGGTAAAGATGTTTCCCCTACTGCTACTTGCATTCACATCAATTTCTATGATGGGCAATCCGCTGACCAATGGGTCATTGGAAATAGTGCAACAAACAATTTCAGGAACTATAACGGATGACACTGGCTCTCCCTTACCTGGAGTAAACGTATTAGTAGTAGGAACTTCTAACGGTACCCAATCCGATTTTGATGGAAATTACAGTATTGCAGCCAATCAAGGCGATATACTTCGGTTCTCTTATCTAGGACTAAAGAGTGTAGACCTTGAAGTGGGCAGCGCAACAAATTTGAACGTCACTATGGAAGAAGATATCAATTCTTTGGATGAAGTGGTTGTTGTAGGGTACGGCACAACTATTAAGAGAGAGTTGACCAGTTCGGTCGTTACGGTAAGTACGGAGGAATTAAATGAGATTCCAGCGACTTCATTGGGTAACGCCATTGCGGGTAGATTGGCTGGGGTAAATATAGCACAGTCCAATGGTAAGCCAGGAAGTACCTCACAGATTATAGTTAGGGGGGCAACATCTGGACAGTTCGCCGGAAGCAATGAACCACTCTATGTTATTGATAATGTAATAGCATCCAAGTCAATTTTTGACGCCTTGGATGTTAGTGAGGTAGCAAATGTAACAGTGCTAAAGGATGCGGCCTCCGCGGCGGTTTACGGAGCAAGGGCTGCAAATGGGGTAGTATTAGTAAATACACATTCCGGGAAATCAGGTAAAGCAGTAATAAACTTTACATCAACTGTTGGTACAACTTCGCCAACAAACGTTCCCCCTATGACAACTGCTTTTCAGCAGGCAGGGATTATTGAGGCACAGAGAGATTTTAATGGTGTACCTCAAGATGACCCCAGTAGAATTAGTCAGGCGGAATTGGACTACCTGAGAGCAAACGATTGGGGTTCGTTTGCGGAGCAATCGGCTACAGATCCTCTTTTAAATAGAGTGGCAATAACAGCGTCCGGAGGATCTGAAAAAATCAACTATTTTATGTCTGGGTCCTATGTTAAACAGACAGGGGACTTTAGCAAATTGTCCTATAAAAAAACAAACTTTAGGGCCAAAGTGTCAGCGGACATTACAGAGGATTTAAATGTATCCATTAATATGAATACCAATAACGATGTCCGAGATGAATTTTATTGGAGATGGAATGGAAGTGATGAGGATTTTGGGGATTTCTATAGGACAGCGAATAGGACCGGGGCATGGGGCCCAGGGGTTCATAATGGGGAATATGTGGCCAACTTCAATGGTTGGAATCCTGTTCATTTAGCAGATGGAGGTGCTGGAAATAGAGAACGTACTTCCAGGAACATGGGTACTATTATAGATTTAAACTATAAGGTGCCATTTGTAGAAGGACTAACCCTCGGTGCTACCTATAACAAACTTAATATAAGAACGGATGAAACACTTCTAAGAAAAGTAGTGGAAGATGTTACTTTTGGGGTTGACCCGAATAATAGATTCTTATTGACAGATGAAGTTCTTGGAGTAAGGTTGCGTAGTGATGATGGCGCGGATTCGGATAGTTTGGAAGAGAGAACGGCAGAGGAAGACTCGTATCAGTTTAATGCTCGAATAGGGTATGAAAATACCTTTGGTACCGATCATAATGTTAATGCATTTCTAATTTATGAGGCATGGGAAAGAAATGATAGGAATTTTTGGGCCAGAAGAAGAGGTTTGCAAACTGAATTTGTAACCCAATTATTTGCTACAGACCCTGCCGTTGAAAGTCAATTTGCCAATGGTGGTGGAGCGGAATTTGGTAGAGCCTCCTACATTGGTGGTTTGGGTTATAACTATAAAGAAAAGCTATTTTTAAATTCATCATTTAGATATGATGGGTCTACAAAATTTGCTGAAGACGAACGCTGGGGCTTTTTTCCTTCCGTTTCCTTAGGATGGATCGTTACCGAAGAGGAATTTTTCACCGGTAAAGTAGATTTTATTAATTTCTTTAAAGTGAGGGCTTCATTTGGTACCACTGGAAATGATGATGTTGGTAATTCTAATTTTCCTTACATACAAAGTTATAACGTTGGTGGATTAGGACCCGTTTTTGGAGAAAATGAATCTATATCCAATTCATCAGTAATTGGTGCACAACCAGATTTGTTCATTACCTGGGAGAAACAAAGTTCCTTTAACTTAGGGTTGGATTTTCAATTATTGAAGAGCCGATTATCAGCTTCCTTTGATTTCTTTAGCAACAAGAAAACAGATTTGTATGGTAGCAGACAATTGTTTATTCCAAGCTCTTCAGGATTAACTTTAGGGCCAACAAACTACGGAGGTATAAATATTAAGGGTTTTGAAATGGTTACTTCCTATAAGGATAAATTAGGAGAAGATTTTTATTATGACATTGGCTTTAATTTAGGCTATGCCAAGGACGAATACGCAACCTTGGATGAGCCAGAAACACGAAGGCCTTATCAATTGTTAAATGGACATGGTACCAGTAGGTTATTCGGGTACACGGCAGAGGGTATCATTCGGGACCAAGCACAATTAGATGCCTTGATAGCTTCTGGTTATAAAATGAACGGAGCAGATCCTCAAATTGGTGCCTTGTACTATAGGGATTTAAGGGGAAATCCGCAGGTTGACCCAGAAGGGAATACACCCGATGGTGTTATTGATGGCAATGACCAAAGTTATATAGGCTCTGCTTCTAGCCCCCCAATAAATTACGGGATTAGGCTTAATCTTAATTATAAACGATTTACTCTGCAAACTTTTGCACAAGGATTTGCAGGACATCAAAGATACCAGCCTGCCAACAATATATTTCAATTTGGAGATGTAGGAAACTCTTCCCATACACAATGGTTGGATGCTTGGAGCCCAACTAATGTCAATGGGGCATTGCCAAGGTTTGGATCACCTTCAGCTGGTGACAATTCAAGCTTTTGGTTACAGGATGCAGATTATTTAAGGTTGAAAAATGTAAATTTAGGGTATGATGTTCCTGATAATATAGCCTCAAAGGTGGGTGCAGAACGGATAAATATATTTGCTAATGGTACAAACTTATTTATGATCTATAGCAAGATCGATCAGTTTGATCCGGAAACAATCGGGAGAGGTATACCTGTAAATAAAACTTACAGTTTAGGAATCAATGTTACATTTTAAAAATAGTATGATGAAAGCAAAAAATATAAGTAAAATTTGGATACTGTGTTCGTTACTGTTTTTGCAATGTAGTGAAGACGTATTGGATAAAAAGGATTTAGGTGCAATTAGCTCGGATGTTATTTGGAACGACGAACATCTTGCGGAGGGTTTTTTAAATAACATTTATTTAGGAGCCTTGCCAGGATGGGATGTTAATGCCTCGAGAATGACCGATGATGCCCAAGGCCCGGATGCCCTCATGTATGGAGAGGCTTCACCCAGTTCACAAGGGCGTTACTCGGGTAGCTATAATACTATAAAGGACATTAACCTTTTGTTAAGGGATGTAGGTTCTGGAAGCATCAGTATAGAGGAGCAGGACTTAATGAAGGCACAAGCCTTATTTTTTAGGGCTTATCTTTATTTTAAGTTAGTGTCTACCTATGGAGGCGTGCCTATAGTGCTCGAAGTAAAGGATCAAACGGATGTTGCTGCCCTTCAGGTACCGAGAAATAAGACCTCAGAGTGTATGGGTCAAATACTTTTGGATTTGGATGCAGCTATGGCCGATTTACCAGATAGTTATGATTCATCGGATTACGGTAGGATAACCAAAGGAGCAGCTATGGCCTTTAAAGGTAGAGTGTTGTTGCACTATGCTAGTGAGCAATTTGATCCAGCCCAGGATAAAGGGCGTTGGCAAGCTGCTTTTGATGCAAATAGTGCTTCGAGAACTTATCTGGAATCTGTTGGTAAAGGGTTACATCCAGATTATGCTGGCTTGTGGTTTGAAGAAGGTGCTAGTAACGTGGAGGCCATTATGGTGAGAAACTATTCTTTGGATAGACCCCACAATAGAGAGGCCGGATGTCGTCCTTTTATAGTTGGGACCAATGGGGAGTCATATGACAAGCCTACCCTGCAACTGGTAGATGCATTTCCTATGAAAGATGGTAAAGCAATTGATGATCTAACATCTGCCTATTCCTATGACCCTACCGCACTTTGGGTAAACCGAGACCCAAGATTTGAAGCTACCATTGCTTGGAATGGATCAATATGGCCTTTGAATAATCCAGCTCCAAATAGGACAAGTGATTTGGAATGGACTTTTCAGGAAAGTGCTATTGAAGGACAATCAAACTCAAGGATTACGGCAACCAGTTTTAATTGTAGAAAAGCTGTTGACGGAACTTTGGAAGGTGGAGCTGCCAGTTTGAGCTCACCTACAGATTGGATCGAGATTCGTTTCGCAGAAGTGCTGTTAAATTTAGGGGAAGCAGCCAATGAGATTTCCAATTCCGCCGTGGCGTATGAGGTACTGACACTAATTCGTTCACGAGCAGGTATTGAAGCCGGTGGAGATAACCTATATGGATTACAGGCTGGAATGAGCCAAGCTCAACTACGTGATGCCATTATGCTCGAAAGAAGGTTGGAATTGGTTTTTGAAGGTAAAAGATCAGCAGACCTAAGAAGGCGTAGAATGTATGAAACACTTAATGGCTCGCACAGATTTGGGTATGAAATCCTTAGGACAGCTGCCTTTGATGCCCTTAGCCCAACTGCTGAAATTTTAGATGACAGGAAGGTATTGGAAGCCGGTGTTTTAGATGGTAGTATCAATTTAGATGACCCAGCCGTTTATAATACCTATTTCAGTACAAAGTTAAGAAGTTTGGAACGCTTTGGAAGTGTTGATGCAGATGGTGATCCAATCAATTATTTGGACAATTATTATTTTTATGATATCCCTCAGGATGATTTAAATAAAAACCCAAATCTACAGCAAACTGCAGGTTGGCCTGGAGGGGATTTTGATCCATTGCAATAAGAAGTGTGCTATTTTGAGTTGATTGTTGAGTTATATTAGTATTGAGTTAGTTGTTTAAAAAAAGGGGCTGATATTTATCAGCCTCTTTTTACAATCTAAGACATTTGTTGCTTGTAAGTGAAAAGGAGAAAGCAATTGCCAAATTTGAAAAATAGTGAGCCAGAAATCAAAGTATAATTCAAAACTGACGGGCTGGAAGGGTTTTGTTTTTCTATCCCAATTAAAAGAAAGCCATTGCTCTTTTATAGCAATATGAGATATTTTTTAAAAAGTATAAGCAAATATGAATCTTATAAATACAATATAATTATGACTAAACTATTTTGGATATTTCTATCTGCAATATGTATAACTGCCTATGGCAATTCTCAGGACAAGAGATTTCTTGAAAATGAATTTTTTAAATTAACCCTGGATAACCAAGGTAAATTAACGGAATTATTAGAGAAGGAAACAGGAAAAAATCTATTAATTCAAGGTTATAGTAAATCTCTATTAACCGTTCAAAGTAAAGGTGTAAATTATCCGATTACAAGCTGGGAACGTGAAGGAGAAATATTGAAATTGAATTTTAATGGACTAGGAGCAGAAATCAGTGTAAATATTAAAAGTAAAAATAACTATTTAACCTTTGAAATTGTTAAAGTTAAAGGTGGAAAATTGATTGAAAAAGTTATTTGGGGACCCTATCATGTCTTGCCTTCAGAGAAAATTGGTCAATCAATTGGGGTAGCCTATGATGATAATACGGCTATCGGGTTAATGGGATTAAATCTTAAGAGTCGTGGTGGATTTGAAATTGCAACGAGAGAAAGATTTGGAAATGCTGCCAAGAAAATTGAAGGAGGTGCAAGCTTAACTGGTTTTGTCCGTGATCGCTCCAGATTCCAAACTGTAGATAATTGGGAGCAAAAGTTAGGCCAGGCAGTACCTGTTAAGGATAGCGATGCTGAAATAGTAGGCGCCAAATTTGCTTTCTATTGCGTCCCTTCCAGTAAATTATTGGAGGTTGTGGAGGAAATCGTTTTAAACGAAGACCTACCTTACATTAAAACCAAAAATGTCTGGAATAAAGTTTCGAAATACTCTAGTTCGTCAAAATTCATTATGTCTTACAATGTGAACAACATTGAAGCCTGTATCGATGTTGCGGAAAAAGCGGGTATTTCATCTGTCTATCATGGTGGCATTTTTAAAACATGGGGAACTTTTATATTGGACGATAAAGAATTTCCCAATGGTTATCAATCGGTTAGGGAGTGTTCCGATATAGCGGAAAAGCATGGTATAAATCTAGGAGCACATACATTAACAAATTTTATTACAACAAACGATCCATTAGTTACTCCTAAGCCCGATCCAGGTCTAGTTTTGGCAGGAATCACAAAATTAGAAAAAAGCATTTCTGTTGCTGATATTGAATTGTTATTGCAAGATGAGATGATGCGCGCGGCATATTATGAACCAAATATTGAAAAAGTTAACCCAAGGTGGCGCGAGCATACGGCGGTTCGAATTGGGGATGAAATTATAGAGTATTCTTTTGCAACTGCCGAAGGTAAATTGGTCTTAAAAGATTGCAAACGTGGTGCCTTTGGTACTATAGCGGTTAAACATAAAAAAGGAGAAAAGGTAAGTAGACTAATGTCTCATGGTTACAAAGTATTTTTCCCAGATATAAACCTGCAAGATCAAATGGCGAAAAATCTAGCTAAATTCTTTAATGAAGCTAATCTGAAGAGAATTAGTTTTGATGGTATTGAAGGTGGGCTTGCTTCTGGACACGGACGCTATGGAAGTGATCGTTTTGTAAAAGTTTTATTTGACAATTTAAAGGATCCAAATATTGTAGCGAATTCATCGGATGTTACACATTTTGGTTGGCATTATTTTGCGAATGAAAGTTGGGGCGAACCATGGACCTCCGATAATTTTAGGGAAGCACATTTAGACCATAGATTAAGTGTGCAACAAGCCTTAAAAGAAGACTTGTTACCTCGCAAAATGGGACAATTTAGTATCAATGCAAAAACCACAAAAAAGGATATTGAATGGGTAATGGGCCTGTGTGCTGGTTACGATGCGGGCGTGGATTTTTACATTAGCCCTAATATTGAAGAAATTAATAAAGAAGCTAATTCTATTTTATCAGAAATTAAAAAATGGGAAAATGCAAGAATGGAAGGCCTTTTTACGGAAGCGCAAAAAGAAAAACTACGTGATCCGTATACTTTCTATGGTCTGGAGGAAAATAAGGGGGGTGTGAGTTTAGTTTTTATTGAATCGTGGGCTCCAGAAGGAGGAAGAACTCAAGGAGAAGATGATTTTAATAGTTTGCCATCTTCAATATTAGAAAGCAGTCTGGATGCTCCTGTATCTTTGGATTATAAGCATACGAATATGACCACCGAACCAGGACAACCTACGGCTGCTATTTGGAAATATTTTTGTGCAGGACCCATGCAAAAATTGCAATTTGTAATTCGTCTTCCTAAAGAATCGAAAGAAAGTGTAAAAGGGATTTACCTAAAGGTAGGAGCAAAAAAAATTGTGATGCCTATTACATTGGAACCAGGTGATTTTATTATAAATAAAGGAAACGATACCTATAAACATTTTTCTGAGGACCTTCAAATTAAGAATGAGGTTTTAATAGACGAGGGTTATTTTACCGTAACAGAAGGTGAAAACGTTATTGAATTTGATTACCAAGGCAAAGGAAGGGAAGCGGGCCCTGAAATGATTGTAAATTTCTGTACAATAAAATAGTTTTACATTTATATCCTTCTGGTATGGCAAGGAACCTTGGTCCAGGAAAGTACTAAATATTATGGCTTGTAACGCGTTCAAGTTCTAGCATTTATTGAAAGGAGAATGATACGTAATCTGTTACTGCTCATGTTATTTGCTGATAAAATCCAAATTACTGTGAGCGCAATTTATGGTTCATTTGGCTGATATCAGGGGGATTAAATCAAAGACTGGTTAGAAACAATAAAATGCATAACATGAGTAGAGGAATTGCCATTTTTCAAACGATTTCGATTTTTGTTCTTACTATACATTGTAACGCACAAGATTTAGGAGCAAATAATAACGGGGATACTGTATTTTCTTTACTAGATCCATCTGCCTCGAATATATATTTTAATAACCAACTTCACCAAACTAATGAAGACAATATTTTTGTTTACAAGGGTTTTTATAAAGGAGGTGGAGTTGCAATCGGCGATATCAACAATGATGGACTCCTAGATATATATTTTACAGGGAATCAGGTTGGTGATAAGCTATATCTTAATAAGGGAAATCTAAAATTTGAGGATATTACACTTGCTGCCGGGATTTTGGTTAGAGGTGGTTGGTCTACACATGTTAGCATAGTTGATATTAATAATGATGGCTATAAGGATATTTATGTTTGCAAAAGTCTCTATGACGACAAGGAAGATTTGCGGGAAAATGAACTTTACATTAATAATGGGGATAATACTTTTACTGAATCTGCTGACAAGTACAATTTAAATGACAGTAATAGAACAACAGAAGCTAATTTCTTTGATTTTGATAGGGATGGGGATTTTGATGTTTTTTTGGTGAATCAACCTAAGAACTCTTCGTTCATGGCACCTGCAAACGACGAAAAAAAAATTATGCCCACTCAAAATTATAGATTGCTCGAGAATATTAATAATCATTTTTTTGAAACACCGAACAATGGAGGGGTAAGCAATTTCGGATACGGTTTAAGTTCCAGTATAGCGGATTTTGATAATGACGGTTGGCAAGACATTTATGTGGCCAATGATTATTTGGGTCCGGATTTTTTTTATATCAACAACCGAAATGGAACTTTTACCAATAAAATTTACGAAAACATTAAACATACTTCCTACTTCAGTATGGGGACAGATGTAGGCGATATTAACAATGACGGCTGGTTCGATTTTGTGGTGCTCGATATGGTGGCTGAAGATAACTACAGGCTTAAAAGTAATATGAGTTCCATGAACCCCTCTGAGTTTTGGAATAATGTAAGTAGAGGCGGGCATTATCAATATATGTTCAACACACTACAGCTTAACAACGGTGTTGATGTACATGGAAATATGCTTTTTAGTGAAATAGCACAAATGGCGGGTATCTCCAGTACGGATTGGAGTTGGTCCCCTTTATTGGCCGATTTTGATAATGACGGGCACTTAGATCTTTTCGTTACCAATGGAATACGACATGAAATTGGTAATACCGATGCCCTTAAGAAATTGGATGAATATGTTGGGGATATCGATACCAATTATAATAAGGAGGGCGACAAAAACTTTGACGTTTGGAACTATGCCAACTTGGAAAAGATGCTATCTTTTTTCCCTTCAGATAAAATTCAGAATTATATGTATCGGAATACCAATGGACTTAAATTCGAAAAAGTATCTGATAAATGGGGCCTGTCTCAAAAAACGTTTTCCACTGGTGCTGCCTATGGGGATTTAGATAATGATGGGGATTTGGATCTAGTTGTAAACAATATTGATGAAGTTGCTTATGTATACAAAAACAATATCTCGGAAAATAAGGAAAATAATTATTTAAGGATAAAATTCAAAAAAGGTAAGGTGAGTCAAAGTTTTTTTGGAACAAAAGTTTCCTTGTTTCACAAAAAGGGAGTGCAAATCTCACAATTGACCAATGCTCGTGGAATCAACTCCAGTAGTGAGGAAGTGTTGCATTTCGGATTGAATCAAATCAATAAAATTGACAGCTTAAGAATAGATTGGTTTAACGGCCAGACTTCAATTTATAAAAACATTAAGGTAAATCGAACCTTGGAGTATGATCTTGATGGAGCAAAAAACAGCAAACAGCCCGCCAACAAATCGGATTTGTTGCTATTTGAAGATATTTCTGATACCGCCAAAATAAATTATGTACATAAAGAGAATAAGTTCGATGATTTTGGGCGTGAGGTATTATTGCCCCATCGCATGTCTACCCTAGGCTCCGGAATTGCTGTCGCAGATATTGATGGTAATGGTTTGGAGGATTTCTATATTGGTGGTCCAAATGAAGGATTAGGGAAGCTTTATAAACAACAATCCGTAGGGTCCTTTATGGAAAGTCCCTTAAAGCTTATTCCAGACCTAAACAGGGAGGACATGGGGTCCGTTTTTTTTGATGCCGATAATGACGGAGATCAGGACTTATATGTGGTTTCTGGTGGTAATGAGTTTGAATTGGATACGGAAAACTACCAGGACAGGTTGTATATCAACGATGGAGAAGGCAATTTTCAACTATCTATAGGTACCCTGCCCAAGATAAATACAAGTGGCTCACGGGTTAAGGTGGCGGATTATGACAATGATGGCGATATGGATCTGTTTGTTGGTGGGAGGCAAGTTCCAGGGCATTATCCAGAACCTGCGGATAGTTATTTGTTAAAAAATCAGCTGATGGAAACTGGGTCATTAGGTTTTATCAAAACTAATGCAAATGTATTGGATAAGTTGGGTATGGTGACAGATGCTGTTTGGACGGATTTTGAAGGGGATGGTGATTTGGATTTATTGGTGACGGGTATGTGGATGCCCATTACCGTTTTGGAAAATGTTGAAGGGCAATTTAAGAACAGTACCGAAAAATTCAATTTACAGAATACCACCGGGTGGTGGTTTAGCATTTCCAAAGGGGATTTGGATGGCGATGGTGATGAGGATTATGTGTTTGGGAATTTAGGATTAAACTACAAATACAAGGCAAAAGCAAATGAACCATTTTCCGTGCACTATGGTGATTTTGACGATAATGGCAAGAACGACATAGTGTTGAGTTATTATAATTACGGAACACAATATCCACTCAGAGGTAGGTCTTGTTCCTCTCAGCAAATTCCAGAAATAAAAAAGAAATTCGCAACCTACAATGAATTTGCATCCTCGACTTTGCAGGACGTATATGGGGATTCCAAATTGGATAATGCCCTGCATTATGAAGCTAAGACTTTTGCTAGTGTTAGTATGGAAAATTTGGGGAATGGAAAATTTGAAATTAGGCAATTGCCAGATTTGGCCCAAATTTCCAACATCAACAGTTCTGTGATTTATGATTTTGACAATGATGGAATAAAGGATATTGTTGTCGCTGGTAATCTATATGGATCTGAAATAGAAACAACAAGAAATGATGCGAGTTTGGGCTTGTTTCTAAAAGGACAGGGCCAGTTTATTTTTGAGTCCGTACCTATGGGAAAATCTGGATTAAATATTTCTCAAGATGTAAAGGAAATAAAACTCATTGGTTATGGAAACCAAAAGGCCCTAGTAATAGGGGTAAATAATGGTAGTGCAAAATTCATTAAAATAAATAATTAAAAATGGAAAAGGTAAGGGCATTGGGCAATTTACTTTTTATATGTTTTTTCTTTCTCTGGCACCTAGGTATCGGTCAGGGGAAAGACCCCATGTTTAATGAAATTAAACCGGAGCATTCCCAGCTGTATTTTAAGAATTCAATAGAGGAAACCCCGGACTTCAACTACTATATTTTTATGCATATGTATATGGGAGCCGGTGTGGCTACCGGTGATTTTAATAATGATCAATTGCCAGATATTTTTTTTACTTCCAACAGGGGGTCTAACAAACTGTTTTTAAATAAGGGGGGATTAAAATTTGAAGACATTACAGATAAAGCTCAAATTAAGGGAGAAGGTGGCTTTTATACAGGCGTTACTACGGTGGATATAAATAATGATGGTTGGTTGGATATCTATGTTTGTAGGTCCGGACCTGATACTGATGTTTTTCAAAGTAACCTGTTCTTTATTAATAATGGGGATCTAACATTTACAGAATCTTCAATGAAAATGGGTCTTGATGAAATTAATAGTCACTCTATACAATCCAATTTTTTTGATTACGACAATGATGGCGATTTGGATGTTTATATTGTAAATACGCCGGTTGAATTTAAATTAGCAAATGAAATACTTGATCTGGAAAAAATAAGAAACTACGGGTCACTAAAAAATTATGGAGGTTCGGACAAGTTGTTTAGGAATAATGGCGATTTAACCTTTACCGATGTATCGGAATCGTCGGGAATACTACCCGATTTATTTTTTGGCCTTACGGCTTCCGTAGCGGATTTTAATGATGATGGCCATCAGGATATTTTTGTGGCCAATGATTTTGCTGGCCCGGATTTTCTTTATATGAACAATGGAGACGGGACGTTTGAAGATAAAGCTGGTCAATTTTTTCAGCACACCTCAAATTATAGTATGGGTGCAGATGTGGCCGATATAAATAATGATGGTTTTCAGGATTTATTTGTATTGGATATGTTGCCCGAAGATTATAAGAGGTCCAAGACATCGATGACCATGATGCCTAGGGACGTCATGTACAATATGGTGCAATCAGGTTATCAATGGCAGTATATGCATAATGTGCTGCAAATTAATAATGGAATTTTTTCAGCCGACAAACCTCATTTTAAAGATTTAAGTTATTTTTCTGGGATTGAGAATACCGATTGGAGTTGGTCCTGCTTAATTGCAGATTTTGACTTGGATGGGTTTAACGATGTTCATGTAACCAATGGTATTCTACGGGATGTCACTAATGTGGATTCAAGGATTAAGGAAAAGGAATATGTGGCGGAATTAAAGTCTGATACAAATGCAGTTGTTGGTTTTGATCAATTAAAAAAGGTAAGAGAATTTTATCCTTCCGTGAAGTTGTCAAACTATTTATTTAGAAATAATGGTGATCTCACTTTTGAGGATGTCAGTACAGTGAAAAATGTGGGTTTGTCTTCATTTTCCAATGGTTCCGCTTATGCCGATTTTGATAATGATGGAGATTTAGATCTAGTTTGTAATAACGTAAACGATAATGCCTTTTTGTTTGAAAACTTATCGTCTAAAAAAGGAGTTCACTATTTGAAAATTAGGCTGGATGGGCAGCCCAATAATCGTTTAGGATTTGGGGTAAAAGTGAAGCTATTCAGTGATGATAAAACGTTGCTAAAAGAATTGCATACTACTAGGGGATATTTTTCAGCTTCTGAGCCTATTTTACACTTTGGATTGGGAAAAACAAAAAGAATAAAGAAAATAGAGGTAAAATGGCCAGACGGTAAAATACAAGTTATCCAGGATATAAAGGCGGATCAAGAACTGGTAATCCATTATAAGAACGCTATTATTCCCGTTTCAATAAACCTTAATCGGGAGACTGTGTTTAAAGAAGAACCTGGACTTTTGGATTCACAATTTTTGCATTCTGACATTTCCTATGATGATTTTAAGGATCAATTGTTATTGCCCCATAAATTGTCCAATGAAGGACCATGTATGTCCGTAGGCGATTTAAACAATGATGGTTTGGATGATTTTTTTATAGGCGGAGCAGCTTGGTTTTCAGGGGCAGTTTACCTTCAACAAAAATCCGGAAATTTTGTACAGACTGATCAGCCCGCCTTTGAATTGGGTAAAATGAGTGAAGATACCGCATCCCTTATTTTTGACGCCAATGGGGATGGGTTCTTGGATTTATATGTGGTCAGTGGTAGTTATGAGATGGATAGCGATAGTGCCTCCCTCTTGGATCGATTGTATTTAAATGATGGGCAAGGGCAATTTACAAAGTCTGATCGGTTACCATTTTTAAAAAATTATGGCTCGTGTGCCACGGCCATAGACTATGACAATGATGGAGATATGGATGTTTTTGTCGGCGCAAGAACGGCGAAGGGGGAATACCCCTTTGCAGCAACTAGTTATCTATTAGTAAATGATAAAGGAAACTTTAATGTTCTTAAAGGGGCAGAGGCTATTGAAATAGAAAATCTTGGAATGGTTTCCGATGTGGTAACTTCGGATTTTGATAATGATGGGGACGATGATTTGATCATTGTTGGTGAATGGATGCCTATAACATTTTTGGAAAACGACAACGGAGTTTTCCGGAATAGAACAAAGGAATATGGTTTTGAGGGTACTTCAGGTTGGTGGAACACCATAAAGAAAGCTGATATTGATTTAGATGGTGATTTGGATTATGTTGCTGGGAACCTAGGATTGAATTATAAGTTTCATGCGAGTAAAGAAAAGCCATTTCATATTTATGGAAGTGATTTTGATAAGACTGGATCTGTGGATATTGTGCTGGCAAAAGACATTGACAACGAACTGTATCCGGTTAGGGGTAAGATGTGTTCAACGGAACAAATGCCCTTTATTAGCGATAAATTCCCCTCCTTTGCTGGATTTGCCGAGGCCAATATTATAGATATATATGGATCTTCTAATTTAAGTGAAGCCCTACACCTGGAGGTTCAGGAATTCAGATCCGTTATCATTAGAAATAACTCAAAAGACAATTATAAGCTTGAGCCTCTTCCTCTCGAAGCCCAGTACGCACCTATAAACGGAATTGTTTGTCACGATTTCGATAATGACGGGTATCAGGACTTATTGTTGGCAGGGAACAAATACGAGGCCGAGGTGGAGACCAGTAGGGCCGATGCGGGCACTGGACTGTTGTTAAGAGGTAATAAAGATGGGGCATTTGAAGCAGTTACTAGCAGGGAAAGTGGATTTTTTGTTCCGGGAAATATAAAGGCGGTGGAAAAAGTGGTGACTGTAACTGGAGTTGTGGTATTGGTAGGAGAGAACAACGGACCATTGCTTGTTTTCAAATAATTAGGGAACAAGTTTGTTTTTCTATGTGCCCAATTTATTCATTCGGTTGAAGGGTACTGGAATATGAAGGTTGAAATTTATTGAAATAGTCTCAATGGTCATTAGGTTTCTTTTATGAGAATTAGTTTGTCCCAATCCTCCCTAAAGGTCTAAAAGCAAAGTTTTGTTGTTTAAACTTGTTCAATATGTTGATAATAATCAATCACGTTAAAATTTTAGTTGGTGAATAAGAGAACAAAGTTATTTGGATTTTTATTGGGTATAATTTTTTTCATTTCCAGTGCAGGACTACATGCTCAGGAAGCCGAGGTGAATATCTCAACGTTGTTGGAAGAAATGGTAGATCGTGATTTAATTACCCAGTTTCCAACATCCAACTATCAATCCAAGCAGGCAAGTAGTTATAATAGGGAATCAGTTTCCCCTGATTTGCCTGGCTGGTTTGCCGATAGTGATGGAGTTTCTTTCGAAAAGGTCGAGGAGGTAAACGGTAAAAAGGAATGGGTGCTGATGGAAGACCTAGGCCCAGGGGTAATCACTAAAATTTGGGCTGTGTGCTTTTATTATGGGTTGGACAATACAGAGGGTGCAAATATTAATATCTACTTGGACGGCAATCCAAAGCCAGTAATTTCTACTAATTTCTTCGACCTTGTGCAAGGGAATGATTTTGTAAAGCCACCCTTTGCAGATGAATCTACAAGGGCCGGCAATCTTTATTTTCCAATACCTTATGCTAAGGGGTGTAAGATTACTATGGATAAGAAAGCTTTCTATAATATTATCAATTATAGAAAATATCCGATGGGCAGCAATGTGAAAACCTTTACTATAGAAGATTTTGAGGAGGCTTCAAAGGTGAGAAACGAAGTAGGTAAAATTTTAACCGAATATAGACTACCGAAAGGAATCAAAAAAGAACAAGAAAAGTCGATTGGCTCCTTAGAATCTATAATTTTTGACCTCCCTAAAGGAAATAATTCCGTTCAGGAATTTCAAATCAAGCTTACAGCTGCTTCTGATATGGCCCAGGCCTTGCGTTCGTTGGTGCTACAGTCCAATTTTGATGGTAAGGAAACAATATGGGTTCCGGTGGGCGACTTTTTTAACAATGTAGGTAAAATCCAAAGTTACGATATGTGGGAGCGGTCGGTTTCTGAAGACGGCAATATGATATGTCGTTGGGTAATGCCATTTAAGAATAGCGGTCAGTTGGTTGTTAAGAATCTTGGAAAAGAAAAAGTAAAGATTAAAATGTCCGTTACCACAAAGAAAATGCAATGGACGTCCAATTCCATGCACTTTTATGCCACTTGGCAGATGGATGACCCCACGCCTACATTTCCACTTTATGATTATAATTTTTTAAGTGCAAGTGGAAAGGGAGTCATTGTTGGTGATGAGTGGTCAGTACTTAATCCCATTGAAGGATGGTGGGGTGAAGGGGATGAGAAAATCTACATAGATGAGGATTTGGAAAGAAATTTTCCTTCCCACTTTGGAACTGGAACCGAGGACTATTATGGATGGGCCGGCGGTGTTGTTCCCACCCCAGCGGATCAGTTTTCGAAGCCATTTTTGGGAAATATAATAGTGGGAGAAAAATCCAAGGGATATAATGTTTGTACAAGAACACGGGTATTGGATGCCATTCCTTTTAGAAATCAAATAATATTTGATATGGAATCGTCCTGTGGCAAACGTAGCAAGTCTCATTTCCTTCAATATGCACAGACTACCTTTTGGTATGGTGCCCCAGGTGTAACCCACAATAAGCCCGCATTGCCCTCTTTTGCTTCTGCCAAATTACCGACCATAAAAGATTTGGAGATGAAAATAGTTAAAGCAAAAGGATCTCATTATTTGGTGGATGGAGCTTTAGAGGCAGAAATACTCCCCATTGTTGATAAAAGTGCAACCGTCAAGGAAGACTTCAGTGAAATCCCAATGTGGGGGGAGATAAGCTCTGGGGAGCTTAAAAACATATGGTTTGAGGAACCAGGGGACTTTGCTGAGTTTAATCATTAGAATTCCCCGATGCTCTGCATCGGAGGTATTAGAGGAAAGTTTGAAAACGGATAGTTTTCATAAAATGATAAAACTTTCTTCCGTTGAATACCTCGACGGCTCTGCCTCGA
>Ga0105050_10000468_pt1 | contig 62493 bp, 59 predicted proteins | sample FRY01_FD_78088 | JGI IMG/M metagenome (GOLD analysis project Ga0105050, IMG submission 78088) | Freshwater microbial communities from Lake Fryxell liftoff mats and glacier meltwater in Antarctica - FRY-01 | ecosystem: Environmental > Aquatic > Freshwater > Ice > Glacier meltwater ...
ATCTATCGGTCTGATGCTTTTGGGCAAGAATGTCAAACTTGTTTTTTGGAAGAAAATCAATTAATTGTTTAAAAATCGGCTGACCGACAAACTTTTTTTCAATATCTTTGGAACTCATACCTTGTTTGTTTTTGCGAACTATAAGATATGAAAAAAGGGCTAACTTTAAAAATTAGCCCTTTGTCTTGAAAATATTTTGTCGGTTAGTAGTGATTCTTTTTATGTATCCAATCATTTAGGTTGCGTATTTTCTGTTACACTTACCACTAACTAATTTATAACAGCAAGAATATATTTTAAATTTTTTCCTTCCCCAACCATCTCAACACATTGTTAAACCAAATTTCATCGGATTCTTTTTGTGTTAAGATATTTGCTTCAACTGCGAAGTCAATCACACGACCAGGATATGAGCGAGCCACTCCTTCCATTTCACCCAATGGATAAGGATCATCTAATCCTGCTACAATTTGATCTGAGCCGACTCTGATCTTTAACAGTTGTAAAGTATATGCATCATGAACCAAAGTATCAAAAAACAAGTTCTTGTGACCTAAAGCTGCTCTTGGATCATGCGTGCCTTCGAATAAATCAGGGCGACCATCATATCCTTGTAAGCGACGCCCATAGTTTGCTTGTCCAAGCATACAACCGTGTGCGAAGCATGTTCTGATGTTTGGGAATTTATTAACGTAATCTTTTAGGGAGTAAAAATGTAAGGTGTCCGCTGTTTGAGCCATCATCCAAACCAAGTGAAAACGCCAAAACTGATCTTTTAACTTTACCATTTTCTCCCCATCATACGGATGAATTTCAATGGCCAAACCATAGTGATTCGCTAATTCAAAAATCGGTTCCACGCTATCATCAACTACTGAGAGCCATTCGCCTTCTGCATTTAAAAAGTGTGTTGGCAAACACAATAAATTCATTTTCAAGTCCACAACACAGCGCTCAATTTCTTTTAAAGCATCCTCTAAATATCTTGGTTGAACGACAAATCCGCTTGTAAATTTATCGGGTCGTCGTTGTTGAACGCTTGCATTGAAATCGTTTTGCCATCGAATTGCATCATTCGTATCTTGTCTTTCCCAACCGTTGCAATACACTTGAGAAAGATTGAGCATCACGCCGTGATCAATCTTGTACTTCTCCATCCATTCCAACTTCTCATTAAAGAAAAAACTTGGATCAGTAATCGGTCGAGACCAATCATCTTGACGCATGAATTTTTTATCTTCATCAATCCAAAATAATTTTTTCTCTTTCATGAACTTAGGAATCTCATTTGGCTCAGGAAGCAAATGACCATGCCCATTGATTTTGAATTTTTTCATTTGCTTGGATGTTGATCTGCATTAAGTTTCTCAAAAATAAAGAAAACATGTCATTGGGCTGCCGAAAAATAAGGTCAAAAAAAACGACGCTATATATAGCGTCGTTTTCCATCAATTTTAATCGATTATTTCGTTAGTATAATTCGTTCATGCAAGATTGAATTATTTACTTTAATCTCAATTGTATATACACCTTCACCAAAATTCGTCAAATCAACATTTACTTCATTCGATTTTTGTGAATTTTCAATTGAGTAAACAATCCTCCCTGCAGCGTCAATTACTCGAATTTTATCCAATGACTCACCAGTTGTTTTAACTATAAATAGTCCATTCGTTGGATTCGGAAAAAGTGTCAAACTAAACTCAATTGCCTCATCAATACTTGCACATCCAACAGTAATTGGTTGTTGGTTTGCGCCAGAACAGCCGTTCACGTCTGTATAATTATACACAATAGTAAATACACCATATCCAGAAACACTTGGGTCAAATTGACCGCCAACGACTCCTGTACCACTGTAAACACCTCCAGCCGGAGAACCTTCAACTAAGGTGTATGCAGGCGCGTTAATACAAATATCTGCTAAAGGACTGAACGTAACCGTTGGAACAGTATATGGATTTGCAACCGCGCTACCTACAGCACTTGTACATCCGCTCACTGTTTGTGAAACAAAATAAGTTCCCGGCATAGTCACTGTTATAATTGACGTTGTTTCGCTTGTTGACCACATTAAAGATCCTGTAGCATTGGTCATCAAATCAGTCATACCACATTTATCTAACACCGTAACTATTGGTGTTGCTGGAATCGCAATTGGTGCTGCAAAACCAGATCCAGCCGCACTTGTGCATCCTCCAATCGTTTCTGTTACGGTATATGTACCCGGAATAGTAACGATGATTGTTCCATTCGTTTCTCCAGTTGACCATAAGTATGGACCAGTACCTGATGCTGTCAAAATTGAATTTCCACAATTGTTCGTAACCGTTACAACAGGTGCGGATGATCCTGGAGATGGATTAGCAAATCCGGAGCCTGATGCGCTAGAACATCCTCCAACTGTTTGTGTAACAGTATAGGTTCCTGCGGAAACAACAGTAATTGATGCAGTTGTTGCTCCAGTTGACCATAACCAGTTGGAGCCAGTAGCTGTCAATACTGAATTACCACAGTTATCGCTGACGGTTATAATTGGAGATGATGGCACTGATGTTGGAGATGCTACACCAGAACCTGATGCACTTTCACAACCTCCAACTGTTTGTGTAACAGTATATGTTCCTGAAATTGTTGCTGTAATGGATACTATTGTTTCTCCAGTTGACCATAAGAAAGAACCTGACCCACTAGCAGTCAAAACTGAACTACCACAGTTATCGCTTACTGTTACAATTGGTGCTGATGGCACTGTTAATGGGGCAGCAGTTCCAGAACTAGACGGACTTGTGCATCCACTTACAGTTTGAGTTACAGTAAACGTTCCCGCTGAAGAAACTGTAATTGATGGGCTTGTTGCTCCATTTGACCATAAATGTCCAGAACCAGTTGCGCTTAACACAGAGTTGCCACAATTATTTGCAACCGTTACAATTGGCGCTGTTGGAATCGCAATCGGTGAGGCTACACCAGAACCTGATGCACTTGTACATCCTCCTGAAGCTTGTGTTACAGTGTAAGTTCCTGAGGGAGTAACTGTAATTGATACTGCTGTCTCACCAGTTGACCACAATAAATTTGAACCCGTTGCTGATAGAACTGAGTTTCCGCAATTGTTCGTTACTGTCACAACCGGTGCAGATGGTGCAGTTGGATCAACCAATGACACCGACAAAGGTACCGATGGACAAGATGCTGTAAAAACAATTGAATATGCCCCAGCTACTAAATTTGTAATTGTATAAGGTAAAGTTATTCCCGTTACACTACCTGAAGCAGCACCAGACCATGAAATATTACCACTACCTGATCCATTTACAGTGATTGAACCGTTAGACGCTCCACAGACAGTCGGATTAACAATAGCACCTTGAGTAATTACCGGCTGTGCTAATGGCGCAGCTGTGCCAGAGCCAGATGTACTTGTGCAACCACCAACAGTTTGTGTTACTGTATATGTTCCACCAGTGGTAACAGTTATTGAAGCAGTTGTTGCTCCTGTTGACCACAACCAGTTTGAGCCAGTAGCTGTTAACACTGAATTGCCACAATTATTACTTACTGTTACTACTGGTGTTGATGGAACAGCTACAGGCGCTGCTACTCCAGACCCAGAAGCACTTGTACAACCACCAACTGTTTGAGTGACTGTATATGTTCCACCAGTGGTAACAGTTATTGAAGCTGTTGTTGCTCCTGTTGACCACAACCAGTTTGAGCCACTAGCTGTTAACACTGAGTTACCACAATTATTGCTGATTGTAACTATTGGTGTTGCTGGAACAGTTAAAGGTGCTGCTACTCCGGACCCAGAAGTACTTGTACAACCACCAACTGTTTGAGTGACTGTATATGTTCCACCAGTCGTAACAGTTATTGAGGCTGTTGTTGCTCCAGTTGACCACAACCAGTTTGAGCCACTTGCTGTTAACACTGAGTTACCACAATTATTACTTACTGTTATTACTGGTGTTGCAGGTAATGCATTCACCGTGATATAATTTGTTTGAGTAGATGTATTCGAACCAGCTCCATTCGTTGCTGTTAAAGCAACCGTATAAGTTCCTGCCGTATTGTATATTACAGTAGGATTTGTAGCGCTGGAGGTAGAAGGTGTTCCACCAGTAAATGACCATAAATACGAAGTTGGCGAACCAGTCGAAGTATTCGTGAATGTAACACTTTGTCCAGCACAAATAGCCGTTGGAGTTCCTGTAAAACTTGCAGTTGGAGGAGATGATGAAACAATCCCTGTCAAATTGATATTATCAACAAATAATCTATTTCCATATCCTGAGAGATTTCTAAATGCCACAATGACTTTAGAATTACCTATGTAAGCGGATAAATTTACTGTTTCAGTTCTCCACTGTCCTGCTGTTGGTGTAAAAATAGTTGTTGTTGCAGGTGCAGTTGCTAAAACCGTATTTGATTTAGCGTACACACTTGAGTATGTTACACCACAATCAGAAGAAACAAGAACCTCTAAACCGTCAAAATATGCTGCGCTATATGGCGCATAAGCTACATCAAATTGCAATTGAGCCGATGTCAAGCCTGTAAAACTTGCTCCAGGCAAACGCACTTCATCGTCATCAGCGTCATTAAAAGAGAAATTGTCAAATGACATAGCGTTACCAGCGGTAGGAGCAAATCCAATCGTAGCATTTCTTACCCAAGTTGTTGCAGATGCATTGTTGTTTTGAATTGACCATCCTACCGGAGGAAAGGTTGCTGCTACAAATCCTTCAGAAATTGGCAGAGCAACTCCATTTGCATCCACAACAAGAATGTAATTTATCTTTGTTTCTGTGTCTGATCCAAAAGCATTAGTTGCTGTTAAAGTAATAGTATTAGATCCAATAGTATTAAATGTTACAGTTGGATTTGTTAGAGTTGAAGTTGGAGGCGTTGCACCTGCACCAAAATTCCATAAATAAGATGCCGCACCAGTTGAAATATTCGTGAAAGCTACAGTTGAACCAGCGCAAATAGTAGTTGGTGTTCCTGAGAAATCAGCAACAGGTGGAGTGGTTGTTGCGTTGCAATACATTTCGTAGTTGAATGTACCTTCATCACAATCATTTGTTGCAAAAGACACATTACCAATGAATGACCCGCCAACCGCTGAGTTGAAATTAACCGTGAATGTAGTTGTAGATCCAGCTGCTAAAGTTGTAGATCCAAATCCAGTTCCCAATGTGTATCCTGTTCCTGTGACTGTTATTGGATTCGTTAATACTAAATTGGTTGAACCAGAATTCGATACTGTAAATGTAGCCACTAAAGGTGTACCTGCAGCTGTTGATCCTAAATCTGCATATCCTCCATCTAATACATTCACTGAACTAAGTGTAACATCTACTTCTCCTGGTGTTGTAGCATTGAACCTAAAATTATCGATATAAATATTATTTCCATTTGCTGCTACAGCTCTAATTCTGAATTTTACATTTTTTGAAGTCCCAGTAACAAAAGGTAGTAAGTTGACAGTTTCTGTTCGCCAATCTGTTACTCCAACTGGCGTATAATAAGATGCTGAAGTAGTTGTAATAACTTGAAGTACTGTTCCAGTTTTATCATAGATTGGAGTTGCATTCCATGTTGCACCACAATTTTCTGAAATCTCAATGTACAATCTTTCGTAATTTGCAGGTGTATTATTTCTTCTTCTATAGGCCACATCGAATTGAATATTTGCTACAGTTGCGTTACATGGAAGTATGAAAATCGGTGTAATCAAATTCTCAGTACCAGCGGTATTGTTTCCAAAAGCAGGCATTTGAGCAGCAACATTATCGAGAACCCCCGTTATTGATGTAGCCGCAGCACCTAACCATTCGTAACAATCGCTATTGGGATTATTAACAACCCATCTGATATCTGGTGGAAATACTCCACCATCAAAATTTTCACTGTATGGTGCTTCTAATCCATTAGAAATAACAAATTGAATGCTACTTGTATCTAAAGATGGTGAAGGGTCTACAATACCATTTGGTAATGTTGACCATGTTTTAAATGTATGCACCCCTAAGACAGTAGTGAAGGCAGGTAAAACAACAGTAGCTGAATTACTTGGTGTTACAGAACCTGTCCATGCAAATGTTGTAGTCGTTCCGTTATCGATTCTATAATTTACAGTTGCAGAAGTTAGGTTATTAGATCCTCTATTTCTCAGGACTACCGATGGCACGATACTACCTACACAATTATCTCCAACAGGATTTAAGATGTTAACAACAGCGGCATCACTTGGATTTGGTGGTACACATGCGTCGGAAGTTATTAAAAGTGCCCTTCTTGGACTAGCCTCTAATACAATCCGCATCCGCATTTTTTGATCATTCGTAAAAATATTCATACACATATCATCTGTGTAATCCATATAATTCTCGATCATATCAACCCCTGCATCTGGCGCTGCTGTACAGGAATTTGTCCCTGCTGGACAACCAAAATTTGCAGCTGCAGCCAAGGGAGTATCATTACAGAAATCATCAACTGTACATCCGCCATCACCCCAAATATGTCTCAATCCTAGCCAGTGTCCTACTTCATGTGTTGCTGTTCGACCTTCATTGTATGGACCAGGAAAACCAGTAACTGCACTTTTACCAATTGAATTGTATAAAAATACTACGCCATCTGTTGCTGCAGATTGCGTTCCACAACCCATTCCTCCTAAGGGAGATTCAGGAAATTGTGCATATCCCAAAATTCCACCGGTAATATTACATACCCATATATTCAGGTATCTATCGGGACTCCATCCGAGCGTTGCTGTTGCTACACCACCATTATAGGTGTATGTCTTTATTGTACCATTAATAAAAGCTGTAGAATAAGGAGGAGCAGCCCATCCGGGTGTATTTCTATTGATTCTATTCACGCCACTCTCACCTATAGGAAACGCTGAACCATTCGGACGTCTTTGCGCCAAACAGAATTCAATCTCAGAATCCGCACCTGAAGGGTGTGTATTGTATCCATTTGAACCAAAAATCTTTCTAAAATCCTCATTTAACACATCAATTTGCGTTTGCATTGCAGCATAAGAAATATTTGTTCCTGTTCCAACTGCTTCTCCATTATGAATTACGTGAAAGACAACTGGAATTTGATATACACCTCCTACGATTAATGCACTTTGGTTAAACAAGGTGCTTTCGTCAATCCAATTTTCAAAAGATTCTTTAGATTCTACAGAAGGATCATTTTGACGGCGAATTAATTCCATTTCATCTGTATAACAACGAACTGTTGCTTGTGCAGATAAATCAACTGAAAGTAAATTAAAAAAAATAATAGAAAGCAACGCAAGTCGCCATGGAGAGCAATTCAATTTCATAAATTCATAGTTTAGCTCTACGAACGTATGAATTTTTTAACATTTGACCAAAAATAAAAATAGAAACTAACGAACAATATTCAAATAAACTAAACGAATTGTCGTTGAAAACTATTAAATATTCAAAAACTAAGAGAAAAGAGAATCTACAAATTCATGTTTTTCAAAAAGTTGAAGATCTTCCATTCCTTCACCTACACCTATGTATTTTACTGGAATTTTCATTTGATCGGAGATGCCGATAACCACACCACCTTTCGCTGTTCCGTCAAGCTTTGTAATAGCTAGCGCATTTATATCTGTGGCTATAGAAAATTGTTTTGCTTGTTCAAAAGCATTTTGACCAGTTGATCCATCTAAAACCAATAAAATCTCATGAGGGGCTCCTGGAACAACTTTATCCATTACTCGTTTGATTTTGGTTAATTCATTCATCAAATTAACCTTATTATGCAAGCGACCGGCAGTATCTATAATAACCACATCTGCCTTTTGAGACTTCGCAGATTGTAAGGTGTCAAAAGCAACAGAAGCTGGATCCGCACCCATTCCTTGTTGCACGATAGGCACATCTGCACGTTGAGCCCAAATAATTAATTGATCAACTGCTGCAGCTCTGAATGTATCAGCGGCTCCAAGAACTACTTTCTTACCAGCTTTTTTGAATTGATATGCCAACTTACCTATAGTGGTTGTTTTACCAACACCATTTACACCTACAACCATAATAACATATGGCTCACCCGTATTTGGAGGCACTTCAAAATTTGCTGTATTACCAACATTGTTCTCTTCTAACAATCCAGCAATTTCTTCTTTCAGAATAGTATTTAATTCACCTGCATTTAGCACTTTGTCCCTAGAGACTCTTGCTTCAATTCGATCAATAATTTTAAGCGTTGTTTCCACACCGACATCAGAAGAAATCAATACTTCCTCCAAATTATCCAGCACCTCATCATCAACCTTCGATTTCCCGACAATTGAACGTGCGATTTTGGAGAGGAAACTTTGCTTTGTTAACTCTAGTCCCTTATCCAGACTTTCCTTCTTCTCTTTCGAGAACAATCCAAAAAATGCCATATTCTATATGAAATAAGAAAAGCTTCCCTGTTAAAAGGAAGCTTTAAGTTATATTCTATGATTGTCAAAGATTAGTTCTTAGCGAACCACTCTTTCACTTTATCATTATGAACAATCTCTTCTTTGAAAGTAAATGAACCTGATTTCTCAGACTTTATCATTTTAATAACTTTCGTATGCTCTTTTCCGCCACCTTTCTGTAATGACGCTACTACCTTCTTTGCCATGACTCAATAATTATTTGATCTCTTTATGAACTGTGTAACGCTTCAAGATCGGATTAAACTTCTTAATCTCTAAACGATCAGGAGTGTTCTTTCTGTTCTTCTTCGTAATGTAACGAGAGGTACCTGGCATACCTGACTCCTTGTGCTCTGTACACTCAAGAATTACCTGAATTCTGTTACCTTTTGCCTTCTTAGCCATTGTTGTGTCTTTTATTGTCTATCCGAAGATAGAACACGATTATTTTAAATAGCCCTTTTCACGTGCTTCCTTCACACATGCAGAGATACCTTTCTTGTTAATAGTTCTCAATGCTGAAGTTGAAACCTTCAACGTAATGATACAATCTTCCTCCGGTAGAAAGAATTTCTTTGTAAATAAATTCGGGTAGAATTTACGCTTTGTTTTGCGGTTTGAGTGCGAAACATTGTTTCCTACCATTACCGATTTACCCGTAAGTTGACAAACTCGTGACATCGTATATTGTATTTTATCCTATTTCTAAATGGGGTGCAAAGGAAACAATATTTTCCCAATCCAACAAGAAAAATCTACTTTTTTTCAATATTAATTTTCAAGATCATGCATCGAAGCATATTCATAGCAGACAAAACTGTCATTTGAATATTACGCTCTCTATTATCTCCAAAAGTATAAAACTTTGATATTGTTTGAGTTCGTGATGAAATACTGATCCAAACTGATCCAACTGGCTTCAAATCGGTACCACCTTCAGGTCCAGCAATTCCTGTTGTTGAAATACAGTAATCCACCCCTAATTTATTCAATCCTGCATTTGACATTTGTTCTGCCACTTCTTGACTCACGGCTCCAACTGACTCAAGTGATGCTAATTCCACATCAGCTAATTTCATTTTTAATTCATTGCTATACGTCAAAAATCCACCCAAAAAATAGTCAGATGAACCTGGAATAGAGACAAAACTAGCCGCTAAAGCACCTCCTGTACAACTCTCAACTGTACCAATAGTTAATTTATTCGAACGACAAATTTCACCGATTTTTTCAGCCAATATTATTTCACCATGCGCAAAAACGTACTCTGGCATCTTATCTTCAAGTTCCTTAAATAGTGTAAAGATTTCTACTTCACGTTGAGCACCTTCATAGGAAGTTAATCGCAATTTAACTATGCCAGGAGAAGGTAAATAGGCTAAACCTAAACCCAATCCTCTTACTTTATTTTCCCAATCACTAATTCTTTCAGCTAGAAAGGACTCACCGATGCCTTGCAGTGAAATTGTATGATGATAGATTGATTTTAAAACGAAACGCTCTAAAAGACGAGGAAAAACCTGTTCATTTATAATTCCTTTCATCTCATAAGGCACACCTGGCATACTGATAAGAATTTTACCATCTCTTTCAAACCACATTCCTGCCGCTGTGCCATTCGTGTTCTCAAGAATTTCACATGCTCTTGGCAATTCAGCTTGTCGAATATTCACGTCTAACATAGGACGATTTCTTTTCGTAAAGAAAGCTTCAATGCGTTGTAAAGTAGGAATATGAATTTCCAAAGATGTATTGAAATAATCACATAAAGTATGTTTTGTGATATCGTCTTTTGTTGGACCTAAGCCACCTGTCACAATCAATATGTCACAACGTTCAAATGCTTGATCAATACTTGTTTTTATAATGTCCGCATCATCAGAAATGGTTGTTACTTGAACAATCCGCATGCCTCGTGATGACAATTCTTTTCCTAACCAAGATGCGTTGGTATTGATTGTTTGTCCAATTAATAATTCATCACCAATGGATAGCAATTCGGCTCTCATAGTACTTTACGTTTAAATTTAGCGATTGACTCTATATGTCCAGTATGTGGGAATTGATCTACAAATGAAATTTTCTCCAATTCGTAACCTGCCAATCTCAGTGCTTCAGTGTCACGCGCCTGTGTTGACGGATTACATGAAATGTACACAATATTCTCTGCTCCTAAGTCAATTGTTTTTTGCAAGGTCTTTGGAGCAATTCCAGCACGTGGCGGATCTAAAATAATTGTAGAAATGGTTCCAATAAATTCTGGATGTTCCTTCAAGAATTTCCCTACATCAGCTGCATAAAATTGGATTCCTTCAATGCCATTTCTTTTTGCGTTTCTTTTTGCATCTTCAATGGCTTCTGGAACAATATCAACACCAATAATTTCTATATTTGATTTTCGAGTTGTCATAATTTGACCTATTGTGCCTGTGCCGCAAAACAAATCCATTACAACTTTTCCTTGCGGAATTTCTTCTTCGAAAACATAATCCAATGCTTTCGTATACAGTTTCTCAGCACTTTTTGGATTGGTCTGAAAAAAGCTTTCCATAGAAATTTCAAAGTTGAGATTGAGCAGTTTTTCTACCACAACAGGACTGCCATAAACCAATTTCCACGTTCCGTTTTCTATTTTCGCTCTATCTGCAACATTATCGTTAATTGTATGCTGAAAACCAGCCAAACGCTCTCCTAATTTATCTTGTAAGAATGCTGAAAAAGATTCGACGTCAAAATTTTCTAAGCCTTCTGTGGATGTAACTAAATTCAATAACAACTTATCTTCTTCAAATGATTTACGCACCACAATGTGACGGAAAAAACCTTCTTTTTTAGGTGGATGCCAAGCAGGCAAACCTGTTGCTTGAAGAAATACACGAACATCTTTTAAAATAGTTTCCCATTGATCATCAAACATTCCACTTGGTTTGTTTAAACTTTCAACTTTCCACCACGTCCCTCTTCTTTTAAAACCCAAAGCAAATGCACCATCTTTTTCTTCATTTGTTTCTAGATCATGTTCAATAGTTGAAAAACTATATTCCATTTTATTTCTGTAAAAAAAATGATTTGGCGAGGAAATAAATTCATCAAAACGATCTTCTAAATCACGAATATTAGAAATCCGACTAAATACTTCTAAAGTTGATTTCTTTTTGTATTCTTCTTGAATTTCAACAGGTACATAGATATAAGGTCCACCAGATATTTCCTGGTACTCTCCTACTTTCTCAACTTCTGACCTCCGAATGATTTCAAGCAATTTTGCTTCAGCATGACGTTTTCGCTTCGTATCTATCTTTGCTTTCACCAATTGACCCGGAAAAGCATTGTCTACAAATACGATATAGTGACCATCTTCTGTTGGGATTTTAGCAATACCTCTACCACCAAAAGCAAAATCAGTGATTTCTAACTCTACAATTTCTCCTCTATGGAACACTTTATATAATTTTAATAGATACTATTAGAATAGTTAAAAACACGCTGTGTTTAAATCATTCCGCGAATAATTCCTTTATCAGAACCTTCAATGAAATCTAATATCAACTTGCGAATTGGGGTATCCGACATCGTTTCTTTAATCACTTCGATTCCTTTTGAAATGTTATTATTTTGAACGTAAAGAATACGATACAAGTCTTCAATCTCACGCACATTCTCATCAGAAAATCCACGTCTTCTTAATCCCACAGAATTGACACCTGCATAAGTAAGAGGCTCTCTTGCTGCTTTGATAAAAGGTGGAATATCTTTACGAACAAGAGAAGCTCCTCCGATAAACGTATGTGCGCCAATATGAGCGAATTGTTGTGCTGCCACCTTCCCTTCCAAAATAGCGAAATCATCAATGGTAACATGTCCTGACAAACCAACATAACTGGCTAAAATGACATTGTTTCCAATTTGACAATCGTGCGCAACATGCACGTAGGTCATTAACAAACAATTGTCGCCAATAGTTGTTTTTAATCGATCTTTTGTTCCACGGTGAATTGTGACGCACTCTCTAATTTTTGTATTGTTTCCGATTTCAACAGTCGTGTATTCACCTTCAAATTTCAAATCTTGTGGCACTACTCCAATCACGGCACCGGGGAAAATTTCGCAATCTTCACCAATTCTTGTTCCAGGATAAATAGAAACATTCGGATGAATTCTTGTTCTAGCACCAATGATAACATCATCATAAATAGTTGAAAATGATTCAACTACAACACCATCTCCTAAGACAGCTTTTTCCGATACTTGCGCTAATTTGCTTATCATTTATTCTTTATCCTTTATGACTTGTGCCAACATTTCTGCTTCCATGACCATTTTACCGTTCACATAAGCCTTACCTCCCATTTCTACCAATCCTCTTCGAATTGGTGAAAGTAAAGATAATTCAAATACAATTGTATCTCCAGGAATTACTTTTTGTTTGAATTTTACTTTATCAATTTTCATAAAGTAAGTAGAATACAAATGAGGTTCGTCAACTTTACTCAATGCAAAGATTCCACCAACCTGTGCCATTGCTTCAATTTGAAGTACACCAGGAAAAACTGGATTCCCAGGAAAATGTCCTGTAAAAATAGGTTCGTTCATTGTGATGTTTTTCACACCAATAATTGATTCCTCATGTATTTCCATGATTTTATCAACCATCAAAAAGGGAAAACGGTGTGGCAACATTTTCTCAATGTCATTGATATTGTAAAGAGGTTCTTTCGTTACATCAAACTTCTTTCCTTCTTTTTCCTGCTTCTTGATTTGCTCTTTTAATACTTTGGCAAAACGCACATTTCCTGAATGTCCGGGTCTTGCGCCTAAAATATGGGCCTTAATTGGGCGACCTACAAGTGCTAAATCACCAACTATATCTAATAACTTGTGACGCGCTGGTTCATTTTCAAACTTTAGTTTTGTACTGTTCAATACTCCGATTCCGTCAATAGTAATTTTTAAATCTTCTTTACCTAGCAATTTGGCTAAGCGATTTAATTCTTCTTGACTAACATCCATTCGTTCTACTAAAACGATAGCATTATCTAGGTCTCCACCTTTAATTAAGTTATTCTTCGCTAAAAACTCTAATTCTCTCAAGAAAACGAAGGTTCTGCATGCAGCAATCTCAGTATTAAACTGACCAATATTGTACATGCTCGCATGCTGTGTTCCAAGCACTGGTGATTTATAATCAACCATTACCGTAATTCTGTAATTTGAATCTGGAACGGCTAAAAACTCAATTCCTTTTTCGGTATCTTCCCATGGAATATTTTCAGTTAACACGAAATAATCGCGCTCTGCAGTTTGGTCTTCATAACCTACTTTTTCAAATGCCTCAACAAAAACCATTGAACTTCCGTCCATGATTGGCACTTCAGGACCATCTAATTTGATTAAGGCGTTGTCTACTTGACATCCATAAAGAGCAGCAAGAATATGTTCAGTAGTATAAACACGTGCGCCATTTTGTTCTAAAGTTGTTCCCCGATCTGTTGAAATAACAAGATCTACATCTGCTTTAATAATCGGTTCGCCTTCCAAATCAATTCTTTGAAATTTATAGCCATGATTATCGGGAGCTGGACAAATTTCTAAATTCACTTTTTCTCCAGTATGTAATCCAATACCCACTAGTTTTACTGATTCTTTCAGTGTGCGTTGCTTTTCAGCCATTTAACTATTCTTTGGTTAGTTCTTTAATTTTTTTGTCCAATTCTTGAATTTTCGTCAAGATAAATGGAAGTCTTCTAAATCCGTAATAAGATTTTTTGAAATCATCAATTGGAATTCCTGGTGAGCCCATTATGGTATCTGCCTTTTTGATTGATGAAGGAATTCCTGACTGAGCAACGATTTTAGTTCCATCAGCAATGTGTAAATGTCCGCTAATTCCAGCTTGACCACCAATCATGACATTTTCACCAATTTTAGCAGAACCAGCAATTCCAACTTGCGCTGCCATTGCTGTGTTCTTACCAATATCTACATTGTGAGCAATTTGACACAAGTTATCAATTTTCACTCCTTTTCGGATGTATGTTGATCCCATTGTTGCTCTATCAATTGTCGTATTTGAACCTACCTCAACACTATCTTCTAACACAACATTCCCAATTTGAGGAACTTTTTGATATTCTCCATTCTCATCAGGCACAAATCCAAAACCATCAGCGCCAATAATAACACCTGCATGGATAATACAATTCTTCCCGATCTTGCAATCGTTATAAATTGCTGCTCCTGGGTGGATAATTGAGTCATCTCCAATCACTACATTTTCACCTATATAAGCATTTGGATATATCGCTACATTATTGCCAATTTTAGCTTTTTCGCCTATATAAGCGAAAGCACCAAGGTATAAATCAGTACCAATTTGAGCTGATTCTGCAATAAAAGAAGGCTGTTCTATTTTTGGTTGTTTCTTACTCAATTGACCATACATGTCCAACAATTTTGCGAAACATGCATAAGCGTCGTCAACCTTCACTAATGTAAGTGACTTTGGCAATGCCCTTGCAGGTTCAAACGATTTATTTACTATACAAATACTGGAACCAGTTGTATAGATATACTCCTCGTATTTTGGATTCGAAAGAAACGACAAAGCTCCTTCTCTACCCTCTTCAATTTTCGCAAGATCTGCAACAGTAACATTAGGATTTCCTACTATTTCACCATTTAAAAGACCTGCAATTTGTTCAGCTGAAAATTCCATCGTTCAAATTTAAGAAAAGTACATATTGAAACAAAAGTGTGAACGAGCATTTATCAACATTGGATTCTTCAATTAATCGTTGCAATCAGTTTCAAAAATCAAATCAAACGATGAAATATTGATTTTAGTCTTGTACCAAATCGACTTTGTTCCTGTTTCTCGTCCGTTTTTATCTTTAAAAATGATGTAGTGCTCAGGTTTTGGAGAACGTGCTAAAGCTGATTTTGAAAAATCTACTTTAGCATCTTTTTTCCAAAGATTATAAATATCAACCGTATTAATTAGTCCAAGCTTTTCTTGTTGACAAGTCGCTACTTTCGAAGAGTCAACATAAATCATATGTTTATCAATTGGCAGTCGCATGATTTTTCCAAATCCTTGTTTGCTATTCGTAACTTTCGAGGAGCGACTTTCTGAAAGGTGTACTTCCGAAATGAAACTTTCTTTGGGCAGTGTGAAAAACACTTTCAGCATTTTGCCATTATCCATTTCTTTTTCAATCAAATATACTTGAGGGTTTCCTTTTTTACGACTGGCTTCAAAATTAACATCACCATCGTTCAACACTGAAACAATATCTTCTTGTTTAATTCCTTGTGACAACATGTATGCTTTTTGATCATCAGGCAACACAAGTGCTCTTTCAAGAATGCTATTTTTAATGCGATTCGCTGGAAGCCATGAACAACCTCTATTCTGAAAAAAGAATAGCACGAAAATTAGTCCTATTCCAAAGCCAATTCCGTAGTACTTTAAGCGGCGAACAAATGAATCCATTGATTTTTTTTTACAAAGATAAGATAAGCAGGTAGAAAAAAAGAAACCGTTCCAAATAAATGAAACGGTTTCGAATTATCTTATAAAAAGAAGAATTAAAGAATCGCGTCTAATTTTGCCGCAAATTGTGCTTTCGCTGCTGCTCCAACCAATTTATCTACAATTTCCCCATTCTTAATAAATAAAATCGTAGGAATATTTCTGATTCCAAATTGTGCAGATACACCTGGGTTATTATCCACGTCAACTTTACCTACTACAGCTTTTCCTTCGTATTCTGTTGCTAATTCTTCAATGATTGGTCCAACCATACGACACGGTCCACACCATGCTGCCCAAAAATCTACTACTACCGGTTTGTCTGATTTTAATACAACTTCTTCAAAGTTTGCATCTGTAATTTCTAAAGCCATAACTTACTGTTTAATTGTTATTTGTTTGATCTATATAAAAATAATTGAAAAAACGTTTCGCCAATTATTTTGCCATTCTTTTTTTTGTGTCAAGTTGGCATGCTACGCATTTTCAACTAACATTTTTTTCATGTTCTTCTGATTGTATGTCTTTAAGGCAAAAAAGTAGACTCCATTGTTTAATTTAGTAGTGTCTAAGCGGATTATATGTCCGCCTTCTGAGAATTCACCTTCTTTTATTATTGAATGTAGTGTCAGGTCTTCATTGTACAATTCGATGCTAACTTGCTTTGGTTTAATTGTCGTAAAATACAACTCAACTTCTCCTTTTGCAATCGGTTCTTCCAAGCTATATAAAACACAATAATCTTCTTTAATAGGATTTCCTGCACTTAATTTCTCTAATAATTTTTTGTATGCAATGTAGAGAATTAATAATGTAATGGAAGTTAAGAGTATCCCAATTAGTACTTTGCTTATTGAATAGGTCATTAAAATCATAACGATATCACTCCTTTAATTTTTGCTGCTTCTGTATATTTCTCTATAATCGAATCAACATCTAACATTAATTCTTTTACGCTAACACTGACAAAATTACCATTTTTAGACTGATGTAAAACAATCTCATTGCTCTCGTTAAAAAGAGCAGTAACTATCGCTAATTTTTCGGCATCATTTGGAACTATGAATTTAAAAAGATACACAGCAGGCCAATCTTCTAGCTCTAATTGTTCTCTCAGTTTTTTAAAGATGTCTTCCATTCTTTTTCTTTTTTACGAAGCAAAGATAAGCGTTTCAATTCTTGATTAACATTCGGATAATTATCAAGCGAATTTTGGGTTAATTGTTGAAACGCTATTATTCCAGCTTCATTCATCTTATTAAACTCAACTAATAACTGCATCGCATCTGGTTCCTTGGAAATAACTACTCCTTCTGATTCTTCCACCTCGATAATTGGCCATTGATTTGAATAATCACTTTGTAGATCTATCAATTTTGAAATCAAATCGGATAATTCACTGGGTATTGACGTCTTAACGACCTGCTGTTTATAGTACGATTTGTTCTTTTCAAAGGCATTAAAAGTAGACATGAAACTATCATTGGCGACTAACTCAATTGTTAAATCACTTGGAATTGAGGGTTTAGAAACTTCTAATTTCAGCACAATTGCAGCCATTTTCAATTTCTCCAATTTCGTGATTTGGCTACTATACAATTTGGAAATGATTGCTTTAGACAGTACAAACTGTTTGATTTCAAATAAACAATCATCCATTAATTCTTGTGCATCATCGTCTCCTTCATCCGCGTTTAAAACAACCCAAGCTTCTTTCTCAGTCATTAATCCAGTCCTTGATTCTTTCTCATACGAATATTCAGGAACTCAACAATTAAGGAGAATACCATGGCAAAATAAATGTATCCTTTGGGAATATGTTGTTGAAATGCTTCTGCAACGAGCAAAACACCTATCGTAACTAGGAAACTCAATGCTAACATCTTAATCGTTGGACGATTATTGATGAAATCGCTAATTGGCTTCGCAAAAATCAACATTACTATCATTGAAATAATAACAGCAGCATAAATAATATAAATTGGATTCCCTCCTGTTTCTTTTGCTATTCCATTCGTCATTCCAATTGCTGTAATAATGGAATCGAAACTAAAAACAATATCAATTAAAATAATCTGGATGATTACCGCTCTTAATCCGCCAGTTTTAGGAGCTTGAACATCATGGTAACCTTTAACACTACTATGCATTTCAATCGTGCTTTTATAAATAAGGAAAAGTCCACCAAACAGAAGAACCAAACTTTGACCTGAAAAATCAAAACCTGCAATCGTAAACAATGGATCTTTCATCGCCATGATATATGAAACGAATGTTAAAAGAATCAAACGAACAACTAAAGCTAGTGTCAAACCTAGATTTCTTGCCTTTCTTTTCTGTTCTTTTGGAAGTTTATCTGTAACAATGGAAATGAAAATGATATTATCTATCCCTAAAACAATCTCCAAAAGAGATAATACGACAAGGTAAAAAATTCCTACACCTGTAAATAAAATTGCAAAATTATCCATAGTTAAATTTAAGAAATGCGAAGTTAGTATTTTGAATTGTTCTGCATTATTTTATTGCCTTAAAAAATGCTTCTAGTTGAAGGTGATTCGTATCTGAAGGCGTAAATATTTCCATCAATTTTGGTCGTCCATTAAGCTCAAAAGAATAAAAATCGGCCATTTGGTTTTCTAATTGTTCCAAGGAGGAAGCAGCAAAATAATTGATATTAAATGCTTTGCAAATTTGTTCTGCATCCTGCTCGTGTTTAGCTTCAAAGTATTTCTCAAGTTGATTCGATGAATTTGGACCCGGAATAATTTTAAAAATTGCGCCTCCAAAATTATTAATCAAAATGATTCTTAAATTGGTATTGAGGTACTTATTCCATAATGCATTGCTATCATAAAAGAATGATACATCTCCAGTAATTAACACATGTAATTGATTTCCAATAGAGGCGGCTCCAACTGCCGTGCTCGAACTTCCATCAATTCCACTCGTGCCGCGATTTGACCAATAACGAATACTTTTTATCGGATCAAATAATTGACAATAGCGCACAATGGAACTATTGGACATATGTAAGTTAGCCGATTCAGGAACGTAATCTAAGATTGTTTCAATGACACTGATATCTGAAAAAGTAACATGCTTAAAAAATACTGGCATCTTTTCTTGCGCTAGGAAATCCTTTTGCTTCCATTTTGCGCCAAAGTTTGACAGATTCTTTTTGTATGTCAGGAGATTCAACTCTTTAAAAAAACTTATTGGCGGAGTTTCAAAAGTATGCGTCAAGGACTGATAAGTATCCATGAATGGAAACTCAAATCCAATCTTCCAATGTTGTTTTGGTTTGTTTTTACGTATAAAAGCTTTAATTTTTTTAGAAACTACAGCACCACCAATAGTAATTAAGACATCAGGGGAGAAATCTTTTAATTCATTTTCAGTAATAGCATTTAAAGTCCGATCGATACAATGGATAAACTTTAAATCAACCAAATTTGAAGTATTCTCCACTAATACTGCAATTCCACTATTCTCTGCGAAAAAACGCAATTCTTTGAATAAACCTTCATCGGGCGACAATTGCCCACAAATCACTAAAATCTTTTGTGTTTCTAACGATTGTATTATTTCAACTGACTGTTTATTCGATAAATGAAATTCTCCTTTAACCCTCTGAATTATTCTTCCATCCTCTTCTAGTATTTCAGCAGTTCCATAAAGTGGCTCGGTAAAAGCAACATTGAAATGAACAGGACCTTTCCAAGAAGTAGTTCCTTCAGAAAAAGCAATAGCCATTTCACGTTCTATATACCAAATCTCATCTTCGTTTTGTGGATTTTCTGAAAATTGGCAAGAATATCGAATGTGGTTTTTGAAAACGTCTTTCTGCACGATTGTTTGACCATCACCTTGATCTACCCACTCCACTGGACGATCTGCAGTAATTACAACCAATGGCACACATTGATAATAAGCTTCTGCAACGGCAGGATAATAATTAAGCGCAGCAGATCCAGAAGTACAAACTATTCCAACGGGCGAATCAAGCATTTGAGCCAATCCAAGCGCAAAAAAAGCGGCGCTTCGCTCATCATGAATAACATAACACGTAATGTCCGGATGCTCATCGAAGGCAATAACGAACGGAGCATTTCGCGAACCAGGTGAACAAACGACATGTTTCATTCCATGTTTCACACATTGATTAACGATTAATTGGACACCTTTTTTATTACTTGAGATCATTATATGGTAAAACTACAATTTTTGAAAAATGTTTAGCAAAGTTTCACTTTTATTTTCGGTTTCTTCCCACTCCAATGATGGAATTGAATCTTTGGTAAATCCACCTCCTAAATACAGAAAGGCCGATCCCTCCGTAATTTGGCAACACCTAAGGTTCACAAAAAGATTTGTTGATTGTTCACCAATCAAACCAACAACACCAGAATAGAAAAATCGATTGTGCTTTTCCATCTTAAGAATCAACTCATTGGCAACATCTTTTGGCAAACCGCACACTGCTGGTGTTGGATGTAATCGTTCAACCAAATCAAGAGATGCTGAGTTTTCTAGGTCGAATAAGAAATCTGTTCTAAGATGTTTTACTGGTCCAGCAACATACTCATAGGGTCCTTCCGTTTTAATTTCTCCTTTAACCGTTTGATTAAGCACTTGATGAATATAATCTGTAACGATACTTTGCTCCTCTTTTTCTTTTGAATTCCAATCGCTCGTATCACTTGTTTTCTTAGTCCCTGCTAATGAAATTGTTCTTGCTTGCTTGTTTTCAAGAGATAATAAAACCTCTGGCGTTGCTCCAACCCAAGTTCCGAAAACGGTTGACGAAACCAAATAAACAAATGAATTTGGATAATTTTGAGCTAATGCAAAAAACAAGGCTTCCGATTTTTGCTCATCAAATTCAACTTTTTTAACGCGAGAATAAACTCCTTTTAGTAATTTACGTTCTTTAAACGAAGTAAGAAATCCTTCTGCTTCAAGTAAATATTTTTCTCTTTCGATAACGTAAGGGTGCGCAAGTTGAAAATGTAGTTTAATCTTATCTCGATTTACTTGTTTGTTTTCTTTGAATCCAAAATAATGCTTCAAATTAAAATCCGCCAAAACAAATCCATCTTGAATTGACTCTTTTTCACATGCTTCAAATATTCCAAACTGCTCAATAATTTCCTTTCCAGGAAGACGATATTTTAAGGTATCAGCCACTTATCCTCGTTGAACCACCATTATTGTTAATCGGCCAGTGCAAATCAATTTAGAAGTCAATTCATCATAAATATCCACTTGCCATAAATGTGTTCGTTTTCCTGCATGCACAATTTTTCCGATTGCTTTAACAGAACCACTTTTGATGCCACCTACATGATTCGCATTCACTTCCAATCCAACAGGATATTCTTTTTCTAAATCCAACAGTAAAGTAGATCCCATTGAGCCAATACTTTCGATTAATGCAGCACTTGCACCTCCGTGTAAAAGTCCCATCGGTTGATGTGTTCGATGATCAACGGGCATTGTCGACACAATGTAGTCGGACCCAATTTCAACACATTTAATGTCCAACACTTCCATCAGTGTATTTCGATTAAACGCGTTGATTTCTTCTATGGAAACATTCTTGAATTGCATCTTGTAAAAATACTAAAAAGCCAAATGCAATGTAAAGAATTCTTTATGTAATTCATTTCATGATTCGGGATTAGCAACATAAGAATCATGAAATATTTTTTACTTTTACCCTATGATTTCAAACAACCAAGATCTTAAAGCTTTCAATACTTTTGGAATTTCTGTGTCTGCTGCACATTTTGCGACTTTTTCGTCTATTGAAGAATTAAAGTACTTGATTCGTCAGTTTCCAAATGAAGAATTATTGATACTAGGCGGAGGTAGCAATGTGTTGTTTACAAAAGATTATGCAGGTCTCGTTTTGCGAAATGAGTTGAAAGGTTTTGAAATTGTAGATCGTACATTAGATTCGGTCATTGTAAAATCCGGTGCAGGGGAAGATTGGCATGAATTCGTTTTAAACTGCATAGATGCAGGGTTAGCTGGATTGGAAAATCTAAGTTTAATCCCTGGAAGTGTTGGTGCCAGTCCAATGCAAAATATTGGTGCATATGGTGTTGAAATCAAGGATGTTTTCCATTCATTGGATGCTTACCATTTGGTCTCAGGTGAAATCCACACATTTGATGCAAAGCATTGTGAATTTGGTTACCGTGAAAGTGTTTTTAAGCGCAAATTGAAAGGTCAATACGTGATCCTTTCTGTTTCTTTTAAACTTTCAAGTAATGCGAATTTGAACACAAGTTATGGCGCCATTGAAAGTGAATTGAATAAAATGGAGATTGTCAATCCAAGTATTAAAGACATCAGTAATGCTGTGATTGCAATTCGCTCTTCAAAATTACCTGATCCAAAACTAATAGGCAATGCTGGAAGTTTCTTTAAAAACCCAGTTGTAGATCAAGAAATCGTTGATAAAATTCTAAAAAATTATCCTGATGCACCAAATTATCCAGCTCAAACTGGCAAGCGAAAATTGGCTGCTGGATGGTTAATTGAACAAGCAGGTTGGAAAGGAAAAACTCTTGGAAACTATGGTGTGCACAAATTACAAGCACTTGTTTTAGTCAATTATGGTGGCGCGACTGGTAAACAAATTTGGGATTTATCAGGAGATATTATTTCATCGATTGAAGCAAAATTTGGAGTAATATTAGAAAGAGAAGTGAATATTCTTTGAGCCTAGAGGATTTAGTCGGGAGGAATTAAACGTCAGGTGGGAGTTCTTAGGCTTGAGAATTTAGAACTCATTCCGCTGCAACAGATATAACTTCTTTACCATTCATCTTCCGTTCCATTCTCTTTATTATCCTTTTCAATTAATCGTTTCCAATTATAACCGCCTTCATCGGTTCCAAAAAGAATTTCTCGGTAATCATCTTTTGAGATTTCATATTGATCGATTTCTTCTCCTGTGTATTCTTCGATTAAAGAAAGCAATGGAATTTCATCTGGACTACAAAAAGACATTGCTTGACCTCGTCTATTTCCTCTACCCGTTCGGCCACAGCGGTGAACATAGTTTTCTGGATCGTCAGGTAAATCATAATTGATGACGTAGTCCATTGTTGGAATATCAATTCCACGAGCAGCAACATCCGTTGTTATCAAAACATTATTTTCACCACTTCTGAAACGATCGAAAATTGCAAAACGATCCTTTTGTTCAATCCCGCCATGCATAGCTTCAGTTTTTACTCCAACACGTTCCATTGCCGCAACAATTCGCTCAACTCGCACTTTAGTTCGCGCGAAAACAATAAATTTACGATCGTCGTATTCTTTTAAAATATTTTCTAAGAAAAAACGCTTGTCATCCATTTCCACAAATGCTACTGCGTGATCAATATTTTTTGCTACTGGATTTTTAGGCGAAATTTGAATACGAATTGCCTCACGCACAACAGAATAAGCTAAAGATTTAATTTTCTTTGTTATTGTTGCTGTAAAAAATAAAGTTTGTCGTTTTTTTGGAATATGTTTTAAAACATCTTCAATATCTTTCATGAAACCGAGATCCAACATTAAATCAGCTTCATCTAGCACTAAAAATTCCAACTTCGTAATGTCGAGGTGACCTTGTGAAATTAAATCGAACATTCGCCCGGGAGTTGTTACCAAAACATCTATTCCATTGTTTAAGGTTCTAATCTGCTGTTCTTGCTCCACTCCGCCATACAAACCAAAGGTTTTTACGCTTGTTCGTTTGCCGATATCCCTAAAAACTCCTGCAATTTGTTTCGCTAATTCTCGTGTAGGCACCATAACAAGACAACGAATTCCAGCGTAGCCCTTATGTCTTCTTCTTTCCAATGAATCCAATACAGGAATTACAAAAGCAGCCGTTTTCCCTGTGCCAGTTTGAGCTACAGCCATTACATCTTCACCGTCAAGGATATGTTTAATCGCCTTAAACTGGATATCAGTTGGTTTTCTCAAACCCAATTCTTCCAATTGATCCTTAATTAAGGGTGATATGTTATAATCGCTGAATTTCATTTGTCATTATCTTAAAAAAACACATTTCAAAAAAATAGGGCGGAATGTATCCGCCCTATCAATAATATGCAAAGCGGATGAACCGCACGTATTTTAAACTTCTATAGTTGGAACCAAGATTCTACCACAGTGCTCACATACCAATACTTTCTTTTTAGATTGAATATCTAATTGGCGTTGAGGTGGAATTTTATTAAAACAACCACCACAAGAATCACGTTCGATTGGAACAACTGATAAACCATTTTTTGCATTTCCTCTTAAACGGACATATGCAGTCAATAAACGTTCATCAATTTTCTTTTTCGCATCTTCAGAAGACTTCAATAATTTATCTTCATCTTTTTGCGTTTCAGCAACGATCTCGTCCAATTCAGCTTTCTTAGTTTTCAAATCCGTATCACGGAATTCAAAACGCTGCTTAGCTTCATCTAAAATCTCCTTCTTACTATCAATTTTAATTTTCGCTTCTTTCGATTTCTTTTCGTGCAATTTGATCTCCAATTCTTGAAATTCAATCTCTTTAGCAAGCGATTCGAATTCACGATTGTTTCTCACATTGTTTTGTTGTTCTTTGTACTTAGCAATTGCAGTGTCAGAATCTTTCATCGCATTCTTGCGATCAAGAACCTCTGTCTCCAAATCCTTTATTTCATCGTCAATTTTTGTAATTCTTGTTTGAAGACCCAATAATTCATCTTCAAGATCTTGAACTTCCAAAGGTAACTCACCACGAATGGTACGAATTCTATCGATTTCAGAATCAATTTTCTGTAATTCGTATAGGGCGTCAAGCTTTTCCGCCACAGTTGCCTCTGTTTTAGTCTTAGTCGCAGTTCCTGCCATTGCTAAAAATAATTTATAGGATTTGTATTAATTCCCGTTAAATGAAGAGCAAAGTTAGTAAAATTTTCGTTTAAAATATCAGCTAATAAATTTACTGTAAATTGTTCGCTTTCATAATGACCGATATCGGCAATTACAATATCCTCTTCTGCATCAAAAAACTCATGATATTTGAAATCTGCACTGATGTAAATATCTGCATTTATGCGTTTTGCAGCGGGTAAAAGAAAACTTCCTGATCCTCCACAAAAAGCAACTGTTTTTATTTTTTTTCCATGCAATTTTGTATGACGAATGCTCCCACAATTAAATCGTTGTTTCAAAATTGATAAAAATTCTATCTCATCCATTGGATTTTCTAATTCACCATACATTCCACTTCCTTCAAATTGATTCTCATTTAAAAGTGGAATAATATCGTGCGCAACTTCTTCATAAGGGTGAACTCGATTCATTTCAAGAATTACGGATCTTAGTCGATGCGTGCTAACCAAGTATTCCAATTTAATTTCTTGCACATGTGTTCTTTCATCCAGCTTCCCTTCAACGGGATTTGCCTCTCCAACAGGTTTAAATGTTCCTTTACCTTCAGATCCGAATTGGCATTCTTCGTAATTACCTATTCTACCAGCACCAGCAGAAAATAAGGCATCGCTTAATTCTTCAGCAACAGCATGAGGAGTATAAACAACCAATTTGCACAAGACATCTTTTTTGGGTTGAAGTACTTGAAGATTCTTTAATCCCAATTTTTCTCCAATTCTTCGGTTTACCCCAAATCTGAAATTATCCAAACTGGTATGAATGGCATACAAGGAAATATCATTTTTGATACACTGAATTACTGTTTCTTCAACATAATTTGAGCCAGTCAACTTTTTTAAGCCTTTGAAAACAATCGGATGATGGGCAATGATTAGATTACATTTTTTATCAATTGCTTCTTGAACAACTTCAGGCGTGCAATCCAAACAAATTAATGTACGCGTTATTTCATTCGTTCGACTCCCAACTATTAGCCCACCATTATCATAACTTTCTTGACTTGAAAGGGGAACAAGTTGTTCTAAAAATTCGACTACTTCTGAAATTTTCATAGTTATAAATTACGGACAAGACCGAATGAAACACCATAAGATCTTCCTTTGTGAATATATGCATCAGTTTTCCCATACGATGAGTTCAACTGAATTCGTGCTTCTGGAGAAATCATTAAAGCCCAATTGCTTTGAAATTCAATCGTAAGTCCAATATTAAAAACAGCACTTAAAACAAATGAATTATACCCACTTTTTGTTTCAATTGTTTCATCACCTTTAGAAACTGTGCTCGTTTCCCACTGCTGCTCCTGACGATACTTAGTAAACATTTGAGGGACTAAACCGATTCCTGCATTCCATTTAAAATCATTCCCAAAAACGGCATTTAAGCGCAAAGGCATGGCAATATAATTATAGTATGTTTGATAGGCAAACATTGTGTCAACTCCTTCAAATCTGTAACGCTCACCATTCTTATAAAATGCCAAACCACCATCCCAAAAGAGATACTTGTTCAATTTGTTTCGAAGTCCAACGCCAAAAGACCACATATTCAATGCTGATTCATCCGCTCTTTTACCCAAGCTATCACCAAATAAACCTTCGTTTTCGGTTAAGGAACGATTAGTAGTCGCCCAATTACTAACGATATAAAAGGAAGTTATTCCATCCGATTCAGGTGCTGTTTTTTTGTATCTATTTAGCGTATCTGTTCTTCTGTCAATTGCCTTTGGCTCATTCTTCGGATCACTTTCACCAATAACAATTTGGCTCATCGCTTGAAATGAAAATATTAGGGACACTAATAGAATAAATCGATTCATAATTTGTTATTTTTACAAGTTGATAAAAGCCTTAAAAAACAAATATCGCAAAATCATAGCTTAACGTCTTATGGAAAAGAAAGAAAAAAAGAAAAAAAGCCTATTACGCAGAATTTTAAAATGGTCAGTTATCACTTTATTATTGCTAATCGCTGCATTAATTATTGCCCCAATCGCTTTTAAAGATGAAATCAAAGAACTGGTAATCGAAGAAGTTAATAAATCGTTGAATGCGAAATTAACAATGGGCGAATTCGACTTAACTTTCATTAGTACTTTCCCCAACATGACAGTTGAATTAAATGACACTAAACTGCAAGGGATCAACGAATTTAAAGATGTCGAATTAATGAACATCAAAAAATTTGTAGCCCATGTAGGATTTTGGAGTGTCGTTTCAGGTGATCAGGTAGAAATTGATGAAATCCATTTAATTGAGCCCACTTTTGACGTGCGTGTGTTAAATAATGGTTTGGCCAATTACGATATCGTTAAACCAGATTCTTTAAAAACTCCTGAAGAAGTAACTGAACCATCTAACTTTAAACTTTCACTTAAAGAATATAGCATTACTAAAGGAAATGTGAAATACATTGACGAACCAAGTGCAATGTCTATGGATATTAAAAACTTGACGCATATAGGTACTGGTGATTTAACTGCGGATGTGATTGATTTTGAAACAACAACCAACATGGATCAAATTACTTTTGACATGGATGGGGTTTCTTATTTGACAGATGTAAAAACAGATGTAGTAATGAATATCCTAATGGAATTCACCGAAAAAACATCAAAATTCACCTTAAAAGAAAACCAATTCAAACTAAATGCTTTGAATTTTTCTGTTGATGGTTTTTATGAAATGTTAGAAGGTTATGATAACATGGATTTAAAATTAAACGCGTCAAAAGCTAGTTTTAAAGATTTTCTCTCGTTGATTCCAGCATTTTATAGAACCGGTTATGAGAGCATGGTGTCTAAAGGAAATCTGGAAATGGGTGGATTTGTTAAAGGTAAAATGGATGATAAAAATATGCCTGGATGGGATTTTAACTTAGGAATAGACAAAGCTTCAATCCGCTACCCAGATTTACCTGGTTCTATCACAAATATTGCAATTAAAGCGGGTTCTAAATTCGCCGGTGGTGAAGATATGGACAAAATGACGATTGACGTTGATAAATTCCATGCATTATTTGGAGGAAACACAATTGACGCCAACTTGAAAATGCGTAACCCGATGACTGACCCATTATTGGTTTCTAACATAATGGCAAAAATGGACTTGGCAACATTAAAAAATTTCGTTCCAATGGCGGAGGGTGAATCTTACAATGGAAAACTAGATGCAGATGTGCACTTAGACGGAAGAATGAGTGCTTTAGAGCGAGAAGATTACGAAGCATTCAAGGCGGAAGGATTGTTAACATTGAAAAATATGATTTATAAATCAAAAGATCTTTCGAATGATGTTGCTATCGATGAAATGATATTCCGCTTCTCACCAAAAAATTTAGCACTTGAAAAAATGATCGCTAAAACGGGTAAATCTGATTTTCAGATGAATGGTACAATCGATAATTACATGGCTTATATCTTTAGAGATGAATTACTAACTGGTAATTTCAATTTCATAAGTAAGAACATTGATTTAGATGAATTAATGAATTTATCACCATCAACGACCAGTACTCCTGAAACTACTGATGCACCAGCAACATCCTCAGAACCTTTATTAATTCCAAACAATGTTGATTTTGCTTTAAATACCTTAATTGGCAACCTTCGCTACAATGGCTTTGATATTAAAAATGTGTCGGGCGATGTAAAAATGAAGGAAGAAGTAGCTAAATTAGAAGGTGTTACCATGAATGCAATGGGCGGTTCAATTGGCCTTCGTGGGAGCTATGACACACGCGATCATACCAAACCAAAAATTGATTTCGCTTATGTTTTAAAAGAAATTGATATTCAACAATTGGCGAAAAATTTCGTGACAATTGACAAGATGGCGCCTATAGCAAAATATGCTCAAGGAAAAATCAGTTCGACTTTTGAAATGAAATCGGATCTCACAGCCTCATTTGAACCAATCTACAGTTCGTTAAAAGGTCTTGGTGATTTATCTACTAGTACAGTAACTATTTCTGGATTTAAACCATTTGAAAAAATGGGAGAAGTGTTGAACATGAGTAAACTTTCAAAACAAACAATAAAAGATGTAAAGGCTAAATTCCAATTTGCGGACGGAAAAGTAAATGTCAATCCATTTGACGTTTCACTAGGTAAAATTAAAACGACGGTTTCTGGATTCACATCATTTGACCAAGCGATTGACTACGATTTGAAAATGATGATCCCGAAAGAGGAAATTCCAGCCGCCATGATAAAAAGTGTAGAGCAGGCAATTTCTAAATTAAATTCGTTAGCTCCTAAATTAAATATGCAAACCTTGCCAGATGCAATTCCAGTTAAATTAGATGTTTTAGGCACCGTAATGGATCCAAAAATCACAAGTAACTTCAAAGAAGCACTATTAGAAGCTTCAGGGAACCTAAAGGATAACTTAATCAATAATGTCAAAGAAACGGTTAAGGATACAGTTAAAGCAATCATCAATGATAAGGTAGACGACGCAAAAGCTGAACTTGAAAAACGTAAACAACAATTACTTGATGACGCACAAAAACAAGCAGATAAAGTGAAATCAGAAGCTAAAAAAGCAGCAAATTCTGTTCGAAGTGAAGCAGCAAAACAAGCAAAAACCTTGATGGACGAAGCAGGTAGCAATCCAATTAAACAGGCTGCTGCAAAAAAAGCAGGGGAAAAATTGATTAAAGAGGCAGAAGAAAAAGCGGTGAAAATTGAAAAAGAAGGGGAAGCAAAAGCGGATACTATAATGCGTGAAGCTCGAGAGAAAGCTGATAAATTGAAATAATTTAAAAAGAACTTCGTGCGAAATGAAAAAATTCATAAAACACGATATAGATCATATTTTCATTTATTTTTTACTCCTATTTTTGTCAAAATAATTATAAAAATGAAAACACATCACATGACAATTTTGTCGGTATGCTTCGTTCTTTTCGCAGCAATGACAAACAAAACGACTGCTCAATCAAAATTCGATTCTTGGCCGCAACTGAAAGAATTTCACACTGTAATGTCGCAAACCTTTCATCCAGCTGAAGAAGGGAATTTAGAACCCATTAAAACCCGTATTGGTGAGATGGTAGAAAAAGCAAGTGCTTTGAAAAGCTCAACAATTCCTGCTGAATTCAACAATAAAAACGTAGTGAAAGCAGTTTCTAAGCTAGAGACTAACAGCAAGAAATTGCAAAAGAAAATTGATGCAAAAGCAAGTGATGAGAAAATTAAAAAATCCATTACTGCTTTACACGATGTTTTTCATCAAATTGTAGGACTTTGTTCTGAAGAAGGAGAACACTGATAATTAAAATGAGATAAAAAGAGGTCGGACAATTATGTCCGACCTCTTTTTCTTTAATGCGTTCTAGTCATGCTCTCAGGAACACAAATAATGAAATCTGCCTTACCTAAATGTTCTGTTTCAAGTTTCGTAATATCCACCTGAGTTACTGTTGAGATCGTTCCGATTTCCGATTCTGGTAACTTTTGCTGAATATACCAGATAATACCTTGATAATAATCAGAATGATATGACCCATTTAGATGATAATAAACATTTCCAACAGTTCTATTCAATAACATGAAATGAGCCATCGTTGCATCCTTTAACGCTTGTGCTTCCATGAAATTAATTCCACTTCCACCCATGTGCGCACCCATTTCAATTAAAGAAGCATATTGAGATAAAGTGGTGTCTACCGGAAAGTCGATTGGACAGATATACGATTTATCCGATTCAGAAAGTTCTTTTAAACCTGCTCTCCCCTTTTTAAACATCAAAGAAGCAAATTTCCTTGGTACATTCGAAGCCAAACAAAACAATTTATTTTCCTTAGCATACATAATTATAGGTTCATAATCTGTCTTATAATTCGGCCATAATCGCGCGCTATCTTTAAATTGTTTATCTGAAATAGTTCCAAGTAAATAACTATTTAATAATACCTGCTGATCTTGTTCAAACATTTCAAAACCGATACGCAGATTTTCACCATTTTTAGTATGCAAATCCTTCAATAATTCTAATTGTAACCAATGAGCGATAGGATTATCATGATGTTCCCCGAAAAAGACAAATTCCTTTTCAAGCATCACTTTTTTCATTTTTTTATACGACACTTTTTTGCCTTTTGAATTGTAAACAACAAACGCTTTTTCATTTTGAGCATGAAATGAAAAATTAAAAAACAATAGGAATAAGAGTAGAATAGATTTCATAATTTAGATCATTGAATGAGTTACAATATTATTAATATTTCCGAGATAAAAATTATAACTTTGTTAACGCGAAATGAATATTCTGAAAAACATTCCACTTAATGCCAAAATACTCATCTATCGATTGGGAATCGTTTTGTTGCTTTTAACAGTCATTAGAATACTTTTCTACTCATTCAATCTTGGAAGTTTTAAAGAAGCACTCTTAAGTGATTTTTTCATTGGCGCTTGGTTTGACCTCATTACCATTTCTTTATTTTTCTTTCCGTTTATTATTTCATCCCTGATTCCTTTTAATGGAAAGGGATTGGTTGTAAAAGACAGGGTCATGAATTTATACTTTCATGTAACATCAACTTTATTGTATGCGCTTAATTTAATGGACATTGAATATTTCAAATACACCACAAAACGTTCTACTTTCGATTTATTTGCCATTCTAAGTGCTGGAAGTGATTTCAAACAACTCCTACTCTCCTTCATTACCGATTTCTGGGTACTTCTAATGTTTCTTGGTTTTATTCTAGTAATTCATTTTAAATTTTTTAAATGGACCAGAAAATTTCAAGAAAAATTTAAATCATCTGTTCAGAACTGGAAAGTATCTATTCTTTTTATGTTACTTCTTACATCCATATTTATTATTACTGGAAGAGGTGGATTGCAGTTAAAACCAGTGGGTATTATCGAAGCAGCTCAATATACACGAACAGAAAATTCAGCCTTGATTCTCAATACCGGATTTACTATGATTAAATCCTATGGAAAAGAACGCCTTGAGTTTAAAACCTATTTTTCAGCAAAAGAAGAACTAAAAATATTTAATCCTATACAAATTAGTTCACCACAGCATATTTTGCCGGACGGAACAAATGTAGTTCTCATCATTTTGGAAAGTTTTGGGAATGAATTTGTTGGCCAATTCAACGGTTGTGATACTTATACACCATTTCTAGATTCAATTATCCAACAATCATTAACTTTCGATTATGGATTTGCCAACGGTAAGAAGTCAATAGAAGCAGTGCCAGCCATTCTTGGTTCTATTCCCAGCTTGATGGATAATCCTTACATTTCATCTCCATACGGAAACAATAAAATAGAATCACTAGCAACTATTTTAGGCAAAAATGGCTATTCAAGTGGCTTTTATCATGGTGCTACAAATGGTTCTATGCGCTTTGACGGTTTCGCAGCTCAAGCTGGTTTTCAACATTATTTTGGTCGATATGAATATAATAATGATGAGCACTTTGATAAAACATGGGGAATTTTAGATGAATACTTTAATCCATGGAGCGCAAAACAAATGTCTAAATTGAAAGAGCCTTTCTTTGGAACCTTGTTTACTCTCTCCTCTCATCATCCTTATTTCATTCCTAAAAAATGGCGTAACAAAGTCAAAAAAGGAAAGCAATTAATTGCAAGTTCGATAAATTATGGAGATCTTTCTCTGCGGAAGTTTTTCGAGGAGGCAAAAAAACAACCATGGTATGAAAATACGCTGTTTGTTCTATGCGCAGACCATACACCTGCCTCAACAAATGCTTTTTATAACCAACGTTCAATGATGTATCGAGTGCCAATTATTTTCTACCACCCGAAACAATTGTTGCATGCTAAGCGAGAAAATACTATCTTTCAGCAATTAGATATATTACCGACCGTTTTGGATCTATTAAATATTAAAACTAAATACTATTCTTACGGTCAGTCATATTATAAAAAAGCAGATAGAGAAGCGATTGCATACCTTGAAGGCACACATTATTACTTTAGAGGCAACTACATGTTGACATTTTCGAATGAAAAGGCACGAAATTTGTACAGCTTTAAAGTTCATCAAGTTTCACCAGTTGATTCACTTTCCTTTAAAAAAAGCGAGGTAAAACTGTATGAAAAGCGATTAAAAGCGATTATACAACGATACAATCGGGACTTGATGACGAATAAAACAACTGCATTATGAAACAACGCATACGATTCATCATCAATCCGATATCCGGAGTAGGCAAAAAAGGAGAAATTCCTAATTTGATCGAAGCGTATTTGGATCACGAAAAATTCGAATACGACATCGCTATAACCGAATACCGTGATCATGCTAAAATAATAGCAAAAAAATCTTCAGAAGAAGGAATTGATATCGTCTGTGCAGTTGGCGGTGATGGTTCAGTTCACGAAGTTGGCACCGCATTAATAGGAACTCAAACAAAATTAGCCATTCTTCCAGCTGGTTCTGGAAATGGCCTTGCTCGACACATGGGCATACCTTGTAATATTCAAAAAGCACTTGAATGTATTAATCATTTTGATGTCATTAGAATGGATACTGTCTTGGTAAACGACAAACCTTTTCTTGGTGTTGGTGGTTATGGTTTAGATGCAATTATTGCAAAGAAATTTGACGAATACCACAAACGTGGATTTTGGACGTATGTAAAATTAGTTTTTCGTGAGTTTTGGAAATACAATCCAGTGAATATATCCATCGATTTGAATGGTGAAATAAAACAAATGCCAGTAGTACTTTGTACAATTGCGAACTCATCTGAATTTGGAAATGGTTTTGTTGTTTCACCAAAATCAGATGTTACGGATGGAAAAATCGAATTGTGTATCTTGAAACCTTTCTCTTTTTGGTCTTTGCCAAGTGTTGCCTACAGGTTCTTTCGAAAGACTTCTCATAAATCGCGTTTTTCAGAAATCATCTCTTTTCAAAAAGCGAAATTGAAGATTTCTCATAAACAAGCTCATTACGATGGAGAACCTTTTGATGTTCGAAACGAACTTAATATTCAAGTTGTACCAAGTAGTTTGAATATCCTAATCGGTAAAAAATAACAATGGAATTTCTTGAATTGGACATCTCTGAGATGATTCAACAATTAGACAAGTTGAATGAAGAATCTAAACCGCTTTGGGGTGAAATGTCGGCTCAACGCATGGTAGAACATTTAACGGACACGATTCGTATCGCGTCTGGAAAAGTAAATTTTCCATTACAAATACCTGAAGAAAAAATCGAAAAAATGCAAGCGTTCCTAGATTCCGACAAGCCAATGGCTAGAGGTATCGAAGTCCCATTCGCTAAAAAAGAAACCGAATTAAGAAATGATGAAATAGAATTAGCAATTGATGAATTTTTGTTAGAATGGATCGATTTTGAAAACCACTTTGACGAAGACGAATCAAGAAAGGAACTTCATCCCTATTACGGTTATTTAAACTATGACCAATGGATGCGTTTACATTCAAAACATATTACACACCACTTTGAACAATTTGGTTTGATATAAAAAAAGAGGCTCTCGCCTCTTTTTTTATATCAATTTACTTTACGTATATTTTCTTCTTTCATTTCGAATCGAATTTTCTTCTTAATCGGTTCCTTATGCTTCGCTTCAAAGCGTTTTGAAACTACTTTTTGTTTAATTGGCTTATCCCCATCTATTGGTTTCATCTCTTGACTAATAGCCATAGTTGAAAAGAAAATTGCAATTCCTGATAATAACATTCGATATCCTAATTTCATAATTTCTATTTTTTTATTGATTGGCATTTCTAACTTTACAAACATAATGCTATCAAAATGCAAATATTAATTTACCCCTTAATACCTACGTTCGTTCTTGGAACTTTGAATGTACTTTATTGGAGAAAACAAGGATATACCAATTTAAGTACTATTATATTAAGCTACTTTGCTTTTTATGCACTTTCCTACACGATTCTTTCAAAACTTATTTAGTTTGCTTAACTTCGTGACACGTGAAAATCAAACAAAATATTAACTATCACCTAGGAGCATTTAAACTTGTTTTCGAGGAATTGAAGGCTGGTAACTTTTTACTCTTTTTTTTACCAGGTGTTGTGGCTTCTGTTTTCTTTTTATCTATATACAGTCTAACAGCTGAAACAACTTCTCTTTTTGATTTTTTAGAATATATCCCATTAATTGGAAGTTATTTATCTGGTGGAGTAAGTAAGACTTTTGGTCTAATAATGTTCCTTATGCTTCAGATTTATATTTTCTTTCTTTTAACCATTTTATCACCATTCAACACAGTGCTTTCTGAAAAATTGGACGCCAAATTAACGGGCAAAGAATACGTCTTCGATTTCGGACAAGTTATGCTAGATTTGTTACGGATGATTTTCGTCGTTTTTATTGCCTTATTTCTTGAATATTTCACCATGGTCATTTACTGGATTCTCTCATGGATTTTACACCTCGATTTCTTAGATACAATCGCATATATTCTTATTTCAGCCTTCTATTTTGGTTTTTCATTTTATGATTATTCATTGGAAAGACACAAACAAGGTGTTTTTACGAGTCTTGGCTTTGCTTTTAAAAATATGGGAATAGTGACATTAACAGGTTTATGTTTTTTGTTGCTTTTCTATTTTCCTTATGTTGGAGTCATTCTTGCACCTGTTATAACAACTATGATTGCAACAGTGGTTTACCTAAAAAAGAATCAACTTATACACTAATTATGATTGGATTAAAAGAAAGTTTTGGTTCTGTGTCTTATGAACAATGGATTGAACGTCTGAAGAAAGACTTAAAATCTGATGATCTTCACGAATTGACAAAATCAGATGATATTGAAAATTTTGATTTTACATCGTATACACATGAGACTTCTGTCAATAAAGACCTTCAAGCGTTACCACATCACTTGCTTTTACAAGAAAAGAATGACTGGAAGAATGGTGTAATCATAGTTGTTGACGATGAAAAAAAGGCCAACACTAAAGCTTTAGACGTCCTAATGAAAGGTGCGGATGCTTTGCATTTTATTCTGGAAAAGGCTGCTATCAATTGGGATGTGTTACTTGATAACATTGGACTAGAGTTTATATTTACAGAGTTTACCATTCAAACAAAAGAACAATTTCAAGAAATAAATAATCGAATTGGTAAGAACTATCCATCAAATTTAGCTGTCAACATCGATTTAATGATAGATGCTAATTCTAAAGAAAGTGTTCAATCCTTTATTAGTCTTTTAAATGGAAATTTCTATCCTGTTTTCTTAGTAGATGGCTATTCGATTCAACAATGCGGGGCGAATATTACTGAAGAACTTGCTTTTTGTCTTTCAACGGGAAATGAATACCTGATAAGATTAATTGAAGCTGGATTAACCATAGACGAAGCTGCTAGGTGTCTTCATTTTAAACTGGGAGTTGGAGCACATTATTTTCAGGAGATTGCAAAGTTCAGAAGTTTTAAAGCGCTTTGGGCAGCTGTTGTAAATGAGTATAAACCTCAAGTAGCTAGTTCAACGAATTGTATGTTAAGCGCACAAATTGGATTAATGAATAAATCATTAATTGATCCCTACACGAATTTACTACGTCAAACTACCGAAACAATGTCTGCTACTATTGGAGGCGTTCACCGAATATTTGTACTTCCTTATGATTCTGAAGCTGCAACTGGTTCTAGCCAATTATCAGAACGTATGGCATTGAATATCTCCTTAATTTTAAAAGAAGAAAGCTATTTTGACAATGTTATTGATCCAATCGGAGGAAGCTATTCAATTGAGCAATTAACGGAAATAATTATAAAAAAAGCCTGGATACTTTTCGGTGAGTTGGATGAAATTGGAGGCGTTTTCAATGATCAAGCACTAAATTTATTACGCGAAGCCATTGCTGCGACTGCTCTAAATCGCATAAACAGAGCGATCGATAAGAAAGATACGTTGATAGGAATAAATAAATACACTACTTCCTCAGATTTATCTGTTTCGTTTAAAGAAATTAAAATATACCTGCAAATTCCACAGCTTATTTTGGAAAGAGAATTAATACCTGCCAAAGCATGAGTAGAATAAATTTTAAAACAATACCATTCAACATATCGAAAGGAAATACATCTGTTGAAGCAAAGGAAGTATTTGAAACCGCTGAAAGAATTCATTTAAAAAACTTCTATACTTCAGAAGACATTGCAAAAACGGAACACATTGGATCTGTTTCTGGACTTCCGCCATTTTTAAGAGGGCCATACTCATCAATGTATGCCATTCGACCATGGACTATTCGCCAATATGCTGGATTTTCAACTGCGGAAGAATCGAATGCCTTTTATAGAAGAAATTTAGCCGCTGGACAAAAAGGTCTGTCTGTTGCATTCGACTTAGCTACTCATCGCGGCTATGATTCAGATCATGAACGAGTTATTGGTGATGTTGGCAAAGCTGGTGTAGCGATTGACTCTATCTTGGATATGAAAATTTTGTTTGATCAAATTCCACTTGACCAAATGTCGGTTTCAATGACAATGAATGGAGCCGTTCTGCCCATTATGGCCTTTTACATAGTTGCAGCAGAAGAACAAGGTGTATCTCTCGAAAAATTATCAGGAACCATTCAAAATGATATTCTAAAAGAATTCATGGTTCGAAATACCTATATCTATCCGCCTGAACCTTCCATGCGAATCATTACGGATATTTTTGAATTTACGGCGAAAAATATGCCTTTGTTCAATTCGATATCTATTTCTGGTTACCACATGCAAGAAGCCGGAGCCACTGCAACAATTGAATTAGCATATACACTGGCTGATGGATTAGAATATCTTCGAGCAGGAATAAAAGCAGGAATGGATATCGATCAATTTGCTCCAAGATTGAGTTTCTTTTGGGCAATTGGGATGAATCATCACATGGAAATTGCAAAAATGAGGGCTGGGCGATTGATTTGGTCAAAATTGGTAAAACAATTCAATCCGAATAACGATAAATCGCTTGCACTGAGAACGCATTGTCAAACTTCTGGTTGGAGTTTAACTGAACAAGACCCATTCAATAATGTTGCTCGCACCTGCATAGAAGCATTAGCAGCAGCGCTAGGCGGAACACAATCATTGCACACAAATGCCTTAGATGAGGCAATTGCATTGCCAACAGATTTTTCTGCCCGCATCGCAAGAAACACACAAATTTATTTACAAGAAGAAACAGGAATCACCTCTTTTATTGATCCATATGGAGGAAGTTATTATATCGAAAAACTGACAGAACAATTAACTGATGAAGCTTGGAAGTTAATACTTGAAGTGGAAGAACTTGGCGGAATGGCTAAGGCTATTGAAACTGGACTTCCGAAGATGCGAATTGAAGAGGCAGCAGCAAGAAAGCAAGCGCGTATTGATTCTGGAAAAGATATTATTGTTGGTGTAAACAGATACATTGCGGATGAAAATAATCAACAAAAAATCGATATTCTTGAAGTAGATAATACTAAAGTGCGTGACGCACAACTAGGGAGGCTCAAGCAATTAAAAGAAAACCGAAATGAAGAAAAAGTCCATATTCTATTAATCGAATTAGAAGATGCGGCTCGAAATCAAAAAGGAAATTTATTAGAGATTGCCATTCGTTGCACAAGAGAAAGAGTATCTTTAGGTGAAATTTCTTTCGCTTTAGAAAAAGTATTTGGTAGGTATCAAGCAACTATTCGCTCAATAAGTGGAGTATATTCTCATGAAGCCATGAATGATACAGATTTTACAAAAGCACGCGAATTAACTGAGAAATTTGCAGTTTTGGAAGGACGACGACCCCGAATTATGATTGCAAAGATGGGACAAGATGGTCATGATCGAGGAGCAAAAGTAATTGCTACATCATTTGCTGATATTGGATTCGATGTTGATATTGGTCCTTTATTTCAAACGCCGCATGAAGCCGCTAAGCAAGCTGTAGAAAACGATGTCCATATTCTGGGAGTTTCTTCATTGGCAGCTGGACACAAAACGCTTATTCCTCAAGTTATTGAAGAATTAAAAAAAATGGGGAGAGAAGATATAATGGTTGTAGCTGGAGGTGTTATTCCTCAGCAAGATTATGATTTCTTGTATCAAGCCGGCGTATTTGGCGTATTTGGCCCTGGAACAAAAATATCTAAAGCGGCGCAAGAAATACTTGAATTACTAATAAAGAGTAACGAAACACTATAAAAAATTGATGGTGTTTTTGTATTAACAAAATAGTTTATTACATTCGGCATAGTTATTGAAAAGTCGACTGCTACAAAATCAAACATTATGAAAAGAACATTCGGATTAATACTATTCTTATTTGCTGGACTTACTGCAACTGCACAGGCTCCAAATTATGACGACTTAAAAATTCTTTATGCTGATGCCAATTATGAAAAATTGACAAAAGTAGCAGAAGGATATACCTTAAAAGAAGATAACAAAAAGCATGCATTACCCTTTTTATGGTTAGCAAAAGGCTTGTACAAAATATCTCTTTCAGGTACTGACGATGAAAAATTTAAAAATGCTTACAAAGATGCTATTGCCGCATTAGGCAAAGCAATGAAGAATGATAAAGATGGTTCACAACTGTCTGATCACAACGAGTTCATTGAAGAATTTCAATTATCAATGGCCACTTACATTGAAAATGATATCTCAGCAAAAGATTATAGTAAAGCATCAGGGTGGATTTTAAAGTACTATAAAATAACCAAAAATCCAGTAGGTGCTAAATTCTTAGATGGAGCTACTAAATACAGAAAAGCAGATAAAGGTGGAGCAAATACGCTTTGGAAAGAAGCAGATTTACTTTTAGGTAAAATCACTTCAATAGAAGACTGGACCGAGGCAGATAAAAAAATATTACAACTAGGAGTTTTGCAAACTGCTGAATGTTACTTAGCTTCAAAACAAAAAGAAAAAGCTAAATCACTTTTAAATAAAATTGCTCAGTGGTATGAAGATGACGCTGATTTCAAAGCCAAATATGACGAAATCGTCAACTAAATAACTGAAGCCCCGAAAGGGGCTTTTTTATTGTCAACACTTTAAGTTTGATAATTATAGAGAACCATTATTTAACGCACCAATACAATTGTTAACTTTGATGTATGAAGAAGTATCTCTTATATTTCAAGAACAAGTACATATTAACTATTACGCTTTTCACGATCTATTTCCTATTCTTAGATGACGTAGATATTTTCACGGTAATTAACCACAATTATAAACTTCACAACTTAGAAGAAGCTAAAATTGAAACGACAGTCAACCTAGAAAATACAAAAAAATTACTATATCGAATGCGCTATTCAAGTGAATTAGAAAGTTTCGCGCGTGAAGAAAAACTATTCAAAAAAGATAACGAAGATATTTTTGTTATTAGTTATGAATAGAATTAGTTAATCTAACTGATTTCTGATCAAAAACCTTTTGGTTATGCCAATCAATTACTTTCGATCCAGGGAAATAAAACAAGAGTATCTGTTCAAAATCAAAACCTGATCTTGCCATTTTCATCGCGCCTTCCTGACACAATCCAACACCGTGTCCAAATCCACGTCCACTTATTACTACATCTTCACCTTCTGGTCGACAACTAAAATAAGTTGATTTTAATTTGAATTCTTCTCTCAAGTCACGCAATGGAATTCCAAAAACAGGATCCAAATAAAACGCTTTACGATCTTCCTGATTGAAGGTAAACATCATCGATACAAAAAGACTGTCTTTAATGGGGAAATTGTATTTATTAACGATAAAATGCTTCCATTTTTCCTGACTCACCCTCGTTTCCCAAGTTGCTTGTTTTGTATAAATACAGAAAGTATCCTTAAAAGTAGATAAATAGGGAATCGACTCATTCCAAACAAATTGTGGTTCGCATGTTTGTCCGCCGCAGTTCGCGTGAAAATAGGCATCAATTAAGCCTTTATTTACGTCAGTTAATACCAAGTTATGTGTTTGTATTACAGCACTGTCAATAATAGGCGTAAAACGCATCATACTGTGATAAGCTTGACAATGAACTCTATCACAAAGTTGAAAACCCTCTTTCTTATGTCTTTCGACGTATTTCAAAGCATAGGAACGACTCATAATTGTTTGAACCTTGTAATATTCCAACTGCTTTCCGCCACCGCCTTCTGATTCAACAACTCCAGCTAAATAATTATCCATTTCAACCAGATTTACAATGCATAAAGAAGTTGACGGACAAGTAATTTCAAAATCATCCTTATACTTTCGGGGTTTTATAACAGGTGTTTTGCATGTTAATGTCATGGAAGTATTAACTTGCGTTTGAATTAATAAGACTTTGGAGAAATCTCCCAATTCTTTCGCCCCAATTTTCAATTTAACTGTGCCGTTTGCAGAAGCGTTCAATTCAATAAATTCATTTGGAAGAATTACCCCGAAATAGTTGGTATCAGCAAATATGGCGTAGCTTCCATCGTTATAAGAAAAGGAGATTCTTTTGACTGTATGGTCGCGAAGTACACCAATACGCATTTGTTGTGCATTAGAGATGCTCAAATTCAGCAATAAAGACAACAAAACAAAATACTTCACGGGACAAAAATAAATGATAGGAATTCAGATATGAACAGCCTATTAAATAGTTTTCAACAAGGACCGTGCAACTTTTGCGCTAGCACCTCCATCTCCGAGAATTTCTATCAGAATTTTATAGTCATTGAGCATTGCCTCACGATTCACTCCACCCACTTTAATTTTTTCAATTTCTTCTTTAATTCGCTGAGGATTACATTCATGTTGAATCAATTCCGTCACAACTTCCCTATCCATAATTAGGTTAACCAGGGAAATAAATTTAATTTTTATTAAGCGTTTAGCGATTTGGTAGCTTACAGATGATCCTTTGTAGCAAACCACTTCTGGAATTCCTAATAAAGCCGTTTCTAAGGTTGCCGTTCCAGAAGTGACAATTCCAAATTCAGCAAGAGACAATAAATCGTATGTTCTACCTTGTACAATTTTTGCGCCTTTGGGCAAAAAAGAAGCATAGAAAGATGGATCTAAACTTGGCGCTCCTGCAATAACAACACAATAGTCGTTGTAGTTTTTCAAAGCTTCGAGCATAATAGGTAGTTTAACCGCTATTTCTTGCTTCCTACTTCCAGGTAAAACGGCAATAATCGGCTTGCCTTCTGGATTAATTTCTTGCAGAAATGCCGATTTATCTTTATTCTCTTGTCTATAATTATCGATTGCATCAAGTAAGGGGTGACCAACATATTCTACTTGAAAATCGTGCTTTTTATAAAAATCTTTTTCGAATGGAAGAATAACAAACATCTGATCCACACATTTTTTGATTTTTTTCACCCTAGATTCCTTCCATGCCCAAACTTGTGGAGAAACATAATATGCTACACGAATTCCTTGAGATTTTGCCCATTCAGCAATTCGTAAATTAAATCCAGGATAATCTATAAGAACGAGCACATCTGGTCTAAAAGCTGCGATGTCATCTTTGCATAAACGTAGATTTTTAGCAATTGTGCGGAGATTCATTACTACCTCAATAAAGCCCATAAAAGCTAAATCACGAATATGCATCACTGGCTTACCTCCAATTTCTTCCATTCGATCACCACCCCAGAAACGAAAATCTATATCACTCTGTTCATTCTTGAGTGCTTTCATTAAATTAGCACCATGCAAATCTCCAGAGGCTTCGCCCGCAATGATATAGATTCTTGAACTACCCATTACAAAACGAAATTAACATAAAGAATATAAGGTAAAAACAAAATCGTAGCCACAATTATTCCCATAGCTAAGCCCCATTTTTCGCGATTCAAGCTGAGATAAAACCAAATCAGATTTGAAATAATAGCAATTGAAATGATTTTACTTCTTATGAATGGTCCATCCATGAATTTAGACATCAATTGAGAAAAATGAAAATTCTCAATCCAACTCAATAAAACAATAACTATGGGAATAAAAATCAAGGGTGAAATTATGCCAATGATTAAACCATATGTGTGACTCTTTGTCCAATTTTTTAAGTTCATATTTCCCAGTTGTTAAATTCAGCCATCGTTGAATAAGCAGTCATATCAAATTGTGTTGGGACGATACTCGCATATCCATTCGATAGTGCAAATAAATCTGTGTCTTCTCCTTTATCGTGATTAGAAAACTCTCCTGTTAACCAATAATATGGTTTTCCAAATTGATCCAATCGTTTATCAAAACGATCTTCCCAGAAGGCATGTGCTTGTCTGCAAATTTTCACTCCTTTAATCTCATGTGATGGAATCTTTGGAATATTAACATTCAAACAAACGTGGGGTGGAAAATTCTTTTGCAGTACTTTTTCGATTAGTTTACGAGCAATCATTTGGGCTCCTGAAAAATCTGCATTCGCATCAAAATCAGCATATGAAAATCCAATCGACGGAATATTTTCCATCGCTCCTTCAACAGCAGCCGACATCGTTCCGGAGTACAACACATTTGTAGAAGTATTTTCTCCATGATTCACTCCAGATAACAATAAATCAGGCTTGCAATGTAAAATCTCATAAATAGCCAATTTTACGCAGTCAACGGGCGTGCCTGTGCAGGAATATGCATTATCATAAAGAAGCGATTTATCCAGCCTCAAAGGATGATTAACAGTAATTGCGTGCCCCATTCCCGACTGCGGCTTGTCTGGAGCAACGATTAACACATCGCCAAAATCCAAAGCCACTTCAATTAACGACTTAATTCCTTTTGCAGAAATACCATCATCATTGGTTATTAAAATTAAAGGCTTTTTCATTCTGTCTAATTAATTCTTTACAACGCGAAAGTAACGATTCTGAAAGAAAAAATTTTAGTTAAGTCCTCATTAATTTTTCAAATAGGCGTCAAGAAATGCAGATTTTGGTTTATCTTTGAATGACATCTTTCCAAACTATGACAACAACAGAATTATTAAGCGAAGTAAAGCAAATTACTGAAAATAATATAAGCGCCCTTCGATTGCGCTTTTCAGCACTTTCTGCAGAACAAAAAAATTGGAGAAAGGATGCGAATTCATGGAGTATCAGTGAAATATTTGCGCATCTAAATTCCTATGCCGCTTATTATCATCATGCTTTCATCCGTAAAATTGAAAAAACACGATTTAGAGAGCCAAAGGAAAATTTTATTTCCTCTCCTCTTGGTCGTTCTGCATGGAAATCAATGAAATTGGGGAATATGAATAATATTCGCCGAAAAATGAAAACGCAACGCACATACAATCCACTCTTTGATCCTAGTTTAGTTAATGGAGAAGATATACATACATTCGAAAAAGGTCTAGAAGAATTACTTCGGATAATTGAAAATTCAAAACAAATCAATATTCGTAAAGCTAAAATTCCGATTTCCATTTCAAAAATCATTCGATTAAGATTAGGAGACGCTTTGCTTTTTGTTGTTTACCACAACGAGCGACACATGCAGCAGGCTTTTAACGTTTTAGAACATCCTAAATTCCCAACGAATTAGTATGTCAAATCAATACGCTTATTGTATCGTGAGTATTTCACCAGTTAGATCGAACCCATCTGATGCAGCAGAAATCGTAACTCAATTACTTTTCGGTGAAATTGTCAACATCGAAGAAATGGGGTCGCCTTGGTGTGAAATCACCACTTTAACAGATAATTATCAAGGATTTGCTGATATAAAACATCTACATCTATTAACTGAAAAAGAAGTGAATAGATGGTTAGATGGATTTACCTATTTGCGCGATCTTTTTGTTGAAATTGACACTCCATGGGGCAGTCAACGAATATTTAAAGGTTCATTAATTCCTTTTCATCTTACCGATAATTTTAAAATAGGTCCGGATCAATTTGCTTTAACCACATCAATTTCAACTTTTACGCGTAAAAACGCATTTGAAACTGCACAAGAATACCTCAACTCGCCTTATTTATGGGGTGGCAAAACTCCTTTTGGAATTGATTGTTCTGGTTTAACTCAAATGGTTTTTCGCTTCTTAGATATTAATTTACCTCGTGATGCTTCTCAGCAGGTTGACACAGGTCAATTGGTGGAATTTGACGAAATAATACCAGGAGACTTAGCCTTTTTCCATAATAAAGATGAGAGAATTATTCACGTAGGTATTTTGGATGGAAAAGGTTCTATTATTCATGCATCGGGCATGGTCAGAATTGATTTATTTAATGAAGAAGGAATCATTCATACTCAAACGTGCACAAAAACACACCAGCTAAACTGCATCAAACGCATGTAAAACATTGCGTCTTAATAGAAAATATTACGATATTTGTCACAAAATTAGAATGAAATGAAAATATTAATCACAGGTGGGGCAGGATTCATTGGAAGCAACCTTGCAAAGAGACTTGTTTATGACGGTCACCAAGTTACAGTTTTAGATTCTTTATTACGAGGAAACAAATTAGACAAGGATACATATTCAAAAATCCACTTTATTAAAGGCGATGTTCGAGACCTTCAGAAGGTTACAGAAGCGAGTGTGAATTGTGATATTATTTTTCATTTCGCCGCTGTTTTAGGTGTTGACATTGTTGCTGATAATCCTGTAGAGACAATGGATGTTGAAGTAATCGGTACTCGAAACGTTGTTGAGGCTGCAGCTACAAATAATGTCAAAAAGATAATGTACGCTTCTACTAGTGGTATTTATGGTCATTCAGCATTTGAAAACACCTTGACTGAAGAGGTACTAGTTGATCCCCGAACTTCATATGCCATGGCAAAAAGATACAACGAGATTTATCTAGCTTCACATCATGAAGAAAAAGGTTTAAATGTCACTTCTCTCCGTTTTTTCAATGTTTACGGTGCCAATCAAGATAATCGAATGGTTGTTCCATTGTTTTTTGAACAGGCTCTAAGCAATCAGCCAATAACTGTTTTTGGATCTGGTGATCAAACACGTGATTTCACTTATATTGATGATACAATTGATGCATGTGTGCATTTAATGAATAAAACGGGTTGTCATGTGGTGAATATCGCAAATGAAAATGAATGGAGAATTGCTGAGTTAGCTATTCTAATTAAAGATATAACTAAATCATCATCTGAAATTATCTTTTTAGAAGCACCTAAAAAACGTTATGACTATGAAGTTGAACGTCGCGTGGGAAGCTCCGATAAATTGATGAAATTAGTCGGACACAAGCCAGATACTAGTCTGGAAGAAGGATTAAAACTTATTTACGAAAAAAATTACACCAATTAATATCCTCCATAATGAAAAGAGATCAAGCTATATTCGATTTAATTGAAGAAGAAAAACAAAGACAATTAAATGGAATTGAATTGATTGCATCAGAAAACTTCGTAAGTGATGAAGTAATGCAAGCAATGGGAAGTGTTTTAACGAATAAATATGCTGAAGGACTTCCTGGTAAAAGATATTACGGAGGATGTGAAGTTGTAGACAAAGTTGAACAACTAGCTATAGATCGCCTTTGTAAATTATTTGGTGCTACATGGGCAAATGTACAACCCCATTCAGGAGCGCAAGCAAATGCAGCTGTATTTTTAGCTTGTTTGCAGCCAGGAGATAAAATTTTAGGATTTGATCTATCTCATGGCGGACACTTAACGCATGGTTCACCAGTTAATTTCTCTGGTAAATTATACAAACCATTTTTCTATGGTGTGAATAAAGAAACTGGGCAAGTCGATTACGATATTTTAGAAGAAGTTGCTCGTAGAGAAAAACCAAAAATGATAATTTGTGGAGCGTCTGCCTACAGTCGCGATTGGGATTATGCACGTATTCGTAAAGTTGCGGATGAAATTGGCGCTATCATTTTAGCCGATATTTCTCACCCTGCTGGTTTAATTGCTGCAGGCTTGCTTTCTGATCCAATGGATCATTGTCATATTATAACGACAACGACTCACAAAACATTGCGTGGACCAAGAGGCGGTGTAATAATGATGCGTAACAATTTTGATAATCCTTTTGGTTTAAAATGGAACAATGGGAACCCAAAATCAATGGCGGCATTATTAGATGCAGCGGTATTTCCGGGAATTCAAGGTGGACCTTTAGAGCACGTTATAGCGGCGAAAGCTGTCGCGTTTGGCGAAGCGTTAACCGATAACTACAAAAGCTACATGGCGCAAGTGCAAAAAAATGCAGCTGTTATGGCCGATGAGTTTACCAAAAGAGGATATAAAATTATTTCTGGCGGAACGGATAACCATTCGATGTTAATTGATTTGCGTTCGAAAGGAGTAACGGGAAAAGATGCTGAAAACACACTTGTGCGAGCAGATATTACTGTAAACAAAAATATGGTTCCTTTTGATACTGAATCACCATTCGTAACATCAGGAATTCGTGTCGGCACACCAGCTATCACTTCACGTGGAGTTAAGGAAAATGAAATTGCAACGATTGTTGGATTAATCGATCTAGTATTGACAAATATCAATGATGAAGCGGTAATAGATTCTGTAAGAAAAGAAGTGAATGCCTTGATGGGACATCGTCCATTATTTCAATGGTAAATAAATAGATTGAACGAAAAAGGCAGATCTCAATGTTCTGTCTTTTTTATTTTTGATCCTTTCTCTCAATAAGTTGATAAATATCAATTGAATAGCCGTGCCAATCGACAGGGATATATGTCATTGAATTTCCTTTTTTTTGAAAATATTCCTTATTCTTTAATAAATTTTCGTGTGAAATATATCGATGTGTAGGACAAGAAACTGCAGCGATTAAAAGCTCAAATTTACTTGTTTTATAAATCCGAAGCTCCTTCAATTCATTCATTTCCAAACAAGAAATACTTTCATTCTTTCGAAAATCAATTTCATGTTTTTTCCAAATTGCAACAGAATCAGAAATATAAGCGAATTGTGCTTTTATCGATAAAGAATCGGCGGCATAAAGACTTCCAACAAAAGGAACAAAACCAATTTCTTTAGAAGCTAATTTATATGCCTTATCCAAATACTTTTGCATATATAGGAGGTATTCAGATTTACTTTCAATTTCATCGTAATCACAGACACATTCAATAAATTCAACTGTATCAAGTGATTTGAATAAACGCAGACTATCATTTTCCAAAAATTGCAAACTCAAGATAACGAACCAGCTGATTACATTATCGGGTCCCATTCCATCATCTGAACAAACTCGACTTGTTTCAAATACGGTACACAAAGGTTTTTCTTTAATCATACCGAGCGGAAATATGCGCAATTGTCCTGCACTGCAGCATGCTTCACTATTAAATGAAATCAGGATAAAAAAAATGGAAACTAGTCTAAACACTAAGTAGCTGATTGTTTCTTAATAACTTTCCAGAAAATAGCAGGTAAAAAACGTTTTAAGCTCACTGCTTTTATTTCTTTATTTCCGATGAGGATTTCTTTCTTTTTGTTCTTGACCGCTTTCAGTAAAATCTCCACACATTCTTGTGCAGACATGCCCGTCGATTGATTATGATCCATAATACCATGTGCACTTCCACTTCCTTGCAAGGCATTCACTGAAATATTAGTATTAATTTTTCCTGGACAAGCAATTGTTACAAAGATCCCATTTGATTCTTGTTCCAACATTAAACTTTCGTAGAAACCATGCAACGCATGTTTCGATGCGCTGTACGCTGATCGCAAAAAGAATCCAAATTTTCCTGCAATGCTAGAAATAACCACAAAATGTCCTTCCTTTTGTTGAATCATATAAGGCAAGACCGCTTTTGTCAAAGCAATATTTCCAAAATAGTTGATTTCCATAATTTTTCTATCCACCTCCATAGAAGTTTCTTCAACAGTTGATCGCTGACTTAATCCGCCATTGTTAAATAAAAAATGAATCGCCTTCATTTCTTGAAAAACTTTATTTGCCAAATCAGGAAAATTGGACGAGTGCTCCAAATCAAGCGCAAGTACCATGTGTTTTTCAGGATTAGGGAGCGACAATCGAATCTTCTCTAGCGCTTCAGTATTTCGAGCAGAAAGCACGACTCTCGCACCTTTATTCGCCAATTGACGGGCCATCTCCTCTCCTATTCCGGATGAAGCACCAGTTACCCAAACTATTTTGTTTTCAAACATGTTGGTACAAATAAAAAATCCCAACTTTCGCTGGGATAAATTTCAATTGAATGAATTTTATAAATCATCTGGAAGCGTCACTTCCTTCAATGCTTTTTGTTTTGGCTTCAACTTATCGATGAAAACCACTTTGAATTTTTCACCATCTGCTGTAAAGCACATATCAGAAATACCATTTGTGATACTTGGCGCTTGTTTTTTCTCGTTGTAGAAATTTTTCTCGTATGGCTCGTACACTAAGTCATCATATTGAACGAGAATAGAAACAATTTGTCCATTTTCTACACGTGCTTTCCCTGAAGCACAAGTTGAGTTACCGTTTTTATCAAAAAAACTGATGATTACATTTCGGTGCATATCGTCACCTACTCCGTAAGATCCTCTTTTAATAAAGGCATCTTCTAATCTTTTGTAACAATCTCCTTGAGCAGACAACATCAATGTCAGGAACAAAGACGACAATACTAGTAAGGTTTTTTTCATAGTTTATTGTTGTTTTTGGGCGAACCCTGGTTTCAAATATAACAAGTTTATATGAATTTCGTCGAGTGCTTTTAATTATTTATTTTTGACAAAATTCAAAGACATGGGCACAAAACAAATAGCAGACCAATTTTCAGAGGCATTAGAAGTTTTGCAAAAATTTAACAACTCCGAAAATCACCTGCGAATAGAAACGGCAGCTCAGCTTATGGTTACATCCATTCGCAATAATGGAAAGATAATAAGTTGCGGCAATGGTGGTTCAATGTGCGATGCGATGCACTTCGCTGAAGAGTTGACTGGACGATACAGAAATGATCGAAAAGCGATTCCTGCGCTATCTATTTCAGATCCGAGTCACATTTCTTGTGTTGGAAACGATTACGGTTATGATTTTATATTCTCTCGCTATGTTGAAGCTATTGGTCAAAAAGGAGATATTTTATTAGCTATATCAACCTCAGGAAATTCGAAAAACGTTTTAAATGCCATAGAGGTAGCGAAAGCAAAAGGAATGAAGGTAGTTGGCTTAACAGGAAAAGATGGCGGTGCAATGGCAAATCAATGTGATGTAGAAATTCGTGCCCCTCATTCGAATTATGCTGATAGAGCGCAAGAAATTCATATCAAAGTCATTCATTGTTTGATTGATCAGATTGAATCGAGTTTATAAAAATGTAATCTTTTCTTTCAAGTGTTCATCTTTTGTTGATAACCCGTTACAAATGATACTTTAGTTCATTCAATCACTTGAAAATAAATAACTAATTTTGTCTTTTGCGTCGAAATGTCGAACCAGGAACTACAGACAACAGTAAAAAATATATTTTCTGCATATTTGGAAAAGAACGGGCACCGTAAGACTCCCGAACGCTATGCCATACTCGCAGAAATCTATGATTATCAAGGACACTTTGATATCGAGTCCTTGTACATCAAAATGAAAAATCAAAATTACCGCGTATCGCGTGCAACACTATACAACACCATTGAATTATTGTTGGCTTGTAACCTTGCTCGCAAGCATCAATTCGGAAAAAATATCGCTCAATTCGAAAAGGCACATGCATCAAAACAACATGACCATGTCATTTGTACAGATACTGGTGAAGTTATTGAATTTTGTGATCCACGAATTCAAGCAATTAAAGCAACAATTGAAGAAGTTTTTGGCGTTACAGTGCAACATCATTCGCTCTATTTTTATGCCGTCAAAAACGAATCCACTGAAAAAAAATAATCAATGAGTCTAACATTTACACTATCGGAACAGCAATCTGTTCATGTTGCTTCATTGAAAGGAAAAATCACTTCCTCTCCAGATATTGAGCAGTTGAATGAAAAATTGCTTAGGCTTTCAGGAAATATCATTTTTGAACTTAGCGAACTTTCACATATCAATTCGACAGGAATAAATTTGTTCATTAAAACCTTGACCCGTTGCCGTGTAAATGGTCATGAATTGGTATTAAGTGGAATTAATGGAAATGTTAAGCAATTGTTCGAACTCGCTAAAATAGATGGTTTGTTCAAACAATTTGAAACACTAGAAGATTCAATCAATTATTTTAAACAATAAGAATGAAAGTAGACGTACTATTGGGCTTGCAATGGGGTGACGAAGGAAAAGGAAAAATCGTCGATGTATTAACACCTAAATATGATATTATCGCTCGTTTTCAGGGTGGGCCAAACGCTGGACACACCTTAGAATTCGAAGGTATCAAGCATGTATTACATACGATCCCTTCTGGAATATTCAGAAAAGAAGTTTTGAATATTGTTGGAAATGGTGTAGTGATTGACCCAGTAATATTTCAAAAAGAATTAGAAAAATTAGCGCCTTTCAATATTGATTTCAAAAAGAATTTATTGATCTCTAAAAAGGCGCATTTAATCTTACCAACACATCGCTTATTAGATGCTGCATCTGAAACAGCGAAAGGTAAAAATAAAATTGGATCGACATTAAAAGGTATCGGACCAACTTACATGGATAAAACTGGACGAAATGGTTTGCGTGTCGGGGATATTTTTGCTCCCAACTTCCGTGAAAAATACAATGCCTTAGTGGAGAAACACGTTGGTATCTTGAAACACTATGATAGTTTTGAATACGATTTAACAGAGTTAGAAGGTCCTTGGATGGAAGGAATTGAAGTATTGCGTGGCTTAACAGCTATCGATAGTGAACATTTCTTAAACCAACAAATAAAAGCGTGTAAACGAATTTTAGCCGAAGGTGCTCAAGGAACAATGTTGGATATCGACTTTGGTACTTATCCATTTGTAACCTCATCAAATACTGTAACAGCTGGAACTTGCACCGGTTTAGGTATTGCTCCAAATAAAATTGGTGGTGTAATCGGAATCTTCAAGGCTTATTGTACACGCGTTGGAAGTGGACCTTTCCCAACTGAATTAGACAATGAAGTAGGTGAATTGATTCGTCAAGAAGGCCGTGAATTTGGGGCAACAACTGGTCGTCCACGTCGTTGTGGGTGGGTTGATATTCCTCAAATGAAATATGCTATCATGATTAACGGGGTAACTGAATTATCGATGATGAAAGCAGATGTTTTGAGCTGTTTCAAATCAATTCAAGTTTGTACACATTATATCATCAATGGTGAAAAAGTGGATTATTTTCCATTCGATGTAGACGGAATTGACATTACGCCCGTTTATGAAGAAATCGAAGGATGGAATTGTGATTTAACAAAATTACAATCATATGAAGAATCACCGCAAGCATTGAAAAATTACGTAACTTATTTGGAACAAAAATTGGAAGTGCCAATTACGGTTGTTTCTGTTGGACCAGATCGTACACAAACATTGTTAAAATAATGGACTATTGATTCCTTTAAATAACATATTCAAAATTGCGCTTGCCTCAAGCGCAATTTTTTTGTTATCGCTTTGTGGATTTGCACAAGGAAAACTATTGGAATTACTCCCCGGATCAGACAAATTAGGTTATAATGAAAAAACAGGAGCGCACCGCTTGGTAGGAAATGTCAATTTCATTTACCAAGGAAATACCATGTATTGCGATTCTGCTCACTATTTTGACAAAACCAATGAAGTTCGCGCATACGGAAATGTACACATCACCAAAGATGAAATCAATCTATTCTGTGATTCTTTGCATTACAATGGAAAAACAAGACGTGCTAAACTTTGGGGACACGTCAGAGTGCGTGATTTAGAATATAAATTGAGCACAGACACCTTGGAATATGATGCGAAGAAATCACAAGGAATTTATCGTCATGGTGGAAAAATTGAAAGTATCACTTCGAATGAAGTATTGACAAGTCGTGTTGGTTATTTTTATCCTGAGTCAAAAAGTTTTTTCTTTAGTGGAAAGGTCAACTACAAGAACGATGACCTTACTATGACTACAGATACTTTACAATATATCTACAGCAAGCAAACGACCTATTTCTATGGCCCTACAAAGATTGTCAAAGGAAAAACAACAATGTTTTGTGAGCGTGGATGGTACAATGTTAAAACAGAAGAAGGAAGTTTGATCCGCAACGCACGAATACTGCAAGATAGTCAGGTAATTTTGGGAGACACTTTATTGTATCAACCCTTGCAAGGTCGATCAATCGGCATGGGAAATGTTGTTTTTACAGATACCACTTCTAAAACAAGCTTCCGAGGAGATTACGGATTACAATCCGAAAAGGACCATTATGCGTATATTACCGGCCATGCTGTAGCAACCAAAATTCAAAAAAATGATAGTATTTACATTTTCGCAGATACACTTTTTAATCAAAACGACAGTTTGAACAAACCTTTGTATACGAAAGGTTTTCACAATGTACGCGTATTTAATTCATCTGTACAAGGAATCAGCGACAGTGTTTTCTACAGCGAAATTGAACAACGCATGGAACTGTATAATAAACCAATAGTTTGGTCCCAAAATTCAGAATTAAAAGGCGATTCAATTTCTGTCTTCTTCAAAGATTCGTTGATCGATCATATATATGTCCGGGAAAAGGCAAGTGTTATTATGGAAATTGATTCAGGACTCTATTACAACCAAATTGCCGGTAAAGAAATAATTACGCAATTTAAAGACAATGAAATTGTTCGTTCGGATGTAAAAGGAAGTGCCGTCACTATTTTCTATCCAGAGGAGAAAATAGAAAACGATACAATGGTGACAATTAAACGAATGGGCATGAATCGTTTATATGCCAGTGAACTAAGAATCTATTTGGATAGTGGTGAAATTACTGGTGTAAGCTATTTTGATCAACCTGATGGCGTTTTTTATCCAATGGACAGTATTAAAGAAGAGGAGAAGAAGGTGAAAAACTTTCAATGGAATCCAGCACTTAGACCAAAAAGAAGTATTACTGAATCTGTGAAATGGGGTTTTTTATATTAGTGATTTCCAATTTCTTCAACATCCCAACGAATCACACGCTGCACACCTTCTACTTGTTCGAATTTCGCCATTAACTGCTCAAGATGCTCTGTATCAAATACCAAGACGCGAATTTTTCCTTCGAAAATTCCATCTTCTGTTTCAAAAGAAATCGATTTCATATTCACATTGTGCTGATTTGAAATGATTTCAGTCAAACGATTAACAAGCCCCAAGTTGTCAATTCCTGTGATTTTAATTGCCGCAACGCGCTCCACCAATACTTGCGATTGCCAACGCGCCTTAATGCAACGGTATGCCATCTTAGACATTAAATGTTCTGCATTTGGACAATTATAGCGGTGAATTTTTATTCCTTCACTAATTGTAATGAAACCAAAAACATTATCACCTGGAATAGGACTGCAACATTTTGCAAGTTGGTATTGAATATTTTTAAAATCCTCACCAATGATGATGGCATCGTCCTTTGTGTTGATTTTCGGATAGATATGTTCTTGGTGCTTCTCTTTTGGGGTAGTGACTTTCTTTTCAACTTGTAATATTCCATGTTGAACATCTATATCACGCAGTTTCGTTAAGTCAATTTTACCCTTTGCAATTCGGAAATATAATTCAGTAGCAGTGCTAATTGCATAAAACTTCTCTAAAAAAGAAATGTTTTCAGAAGTAAAACGAAGATTGTGCTGTTTGAATTTACGTTCTAAAATTTCACGTCCATCTTGAGCAATATTCTTGCGCTCCTCATTCAACGAAGATTTAATCTTTTGCTTCGCTCTAGCAGTCACCACAAAACGCAACCATTCTTCATTTGGTTTTTGTTTTGTTGAAGTAATGATCTCTAATTGATCGCCATTTTGCAGTTGATAACTCAGTGGAACCAAACGATTATTCACCTTTGCACCTATACATTTATCGCCAATATCCGTATGGATATCATAGGCAAAATCCAAAATTGTAGAACCCGTCGGGAGAACTCTTAACTCCCCTTTTGGGGTAAAGACATAAATTTCATCCATAAACAAATTCAACTTGAATTCATTTACAAACTCCATGGCGTTCAAATCCGGATTTTCTAATAAATCCCTTACTTCCGAAATCCAACGATCAAATTTACTTTCATCACCTTTCGCTTCTTTGTATTTATAATGAGCAGCTAAACCTTTTTCAGCAATTTCATCCATTCTGCTGGAACGAATTTGCACCTCTACCCATTTACCTTGCGGAGACATTACTGTTGTATGCAAGGATTCATATCCATTCGCTCTAGGCGTCGAAATCCAATCACGCAAACGATCTGGACTCGGTTGATAAAAGTCAGTTACGATAGAATAAATTCTCCAGCAATCCGACTTTTCGAATTCTTGTGGAGTATCAACGATGATTCGAATTGCAAAAACATCATAAATTTCTTCAAAGGGAATTTCCTTAGTGTTCATTTTTCGCCATATAGACGAAATGGACTTTGTTCTTGCTTTTATTTCAAAAGTATATCCTTCTTGCTGAAGAGAATCTTTAATGGGTTGAATGAAACGTCGAATAAAACGATTTCGCGCATCTTGTGTGGACTTCAGATTGTTTTCTATACGGCTATATACTTCTACCTCGCTGTACATCATTGCCAAATCCTCTAACTCACTTTTAATGGAATAGAGTCCTAAACGATGGGCAAGCGGTGCGTATAAAAATTTTGTTTCAGACGCAATCTTCAATTGTTTATCCGAACGCATACTGCCTAGCGTACGCATATTGTGCAATCGATCGGCTAGTTTGATTAGCACAACGCGTAAATCGTCCGAAATGGTAAGAATCATTTTACGGAAATTCTCCGCTTGAATCGAAGCGTTTTCATCGAATACTTCGGGGATTTTTGTTAATCCATCAATAATCAAACGAACTTTCGCACCAAATAGATCTTCAACATCTTGTAAAGTGATGTGTGTATCTTCAACTGTATCGTGCAATAAGGCACAGGTAATTGCCGTTGCACCTAATCCCATTTCTTCAGCACAAATACGTGCTACAGCAATCGGATGGTAAATATATGGCTCGCCAGATTTACGACGCATATCCTTGTGAGCTTCAACAGCAACGTCAAAAGCCTTGCGGATCATCCGTGTATCTTCACGAGATCTATTTTTTGTCGCACGCAACAAACCACGAAAAGCATTTAAAATTTCTTTTCTTTCCTGCTCTATGTCTATGTGTGGAAGTTGCGACATTTTGAATTATTTTGCTGGTAAAACTTTTGTAGATACTTCTCCAAAACCAACTCGAACACCATCTTTCGAAGCAAAACCTCTCATGATAACGGTGTCATTATCTTGAATAAACTTGCGTTCAGAACCATCATCCAAGTGAAGTGGTTTTGTCCCTTTCCAAGCTAATTCTAACATTGAACCATACGAATCTTCCGTTTTACCTGAAATTGTCCCTGAACCCATTAAATCTCCGCATCGAATGTTACATCCATTTACCGTATGATGCGCCAATTGCTGCGCCATGTTCCAGTACATGTATTTGAAATTCGAATGAGAAACACGTGATTCTTTAGCATTTTCTGGTTGAATGAATACCTCTAAATCAATATCATATGATTTTTGACCTTCATATTTTAAGTAACTCAATACTTCTGGCTCTTGTATTGGACCTTCAACTTTAAACGGTTCTAAAGCATCAAGTGTCACAATCCAAGCAGACAATGAAGAAGCAAAATTCTTTGCTAAAAAAGGTCCAAGTGGCACGTATTCCCATGTTTGAATATCGCGAGCTGACCAATCATTAAACAACGCCATCCCGAAAATAAACTCTTCTGCTTCGGCCGTTGAAATCGAATCACCCAAGGCTTTTCCGTCAAAAGTAATAAAGGCAGTTTCCAATTCAAAGTCTAAATTTCTACAAGGAGCATAAATCGGATCTGACTGTGGATCCGGCTTAATTTGACCTTTAGGACGATAAATTGCTTGACCCGAAAGAATAACAGAACTTGAACGTCCGTGATAACCAACAGGAATCCATAACCAATTTGGTAAAAGTGCATTTGCAGGATCACGGAACATAATACCAACATTGGTTGCGTGCTCTCGTGAGGAATAAAAATCTGTATAGTCACCAATTTGGACTGGCATGCACATTTCAATAGTATCAACAGCCAAAAGAACTTGGTTCACATGGTGCTCATTTTGCTGCAAGTCCGCTTGATTTTCATCTAATAATTTAGAAATACGATTCCGCAAATCACGCGTAGCCTTTTTTCCTTTTTTCATAAGATTATTCAAAAAAGGAACATCAAAATCATTTAATTCGAATGGCAAATTCTCTAAGTAACCTAGAACGAATAGAGTTTTTAAATCCAAGACCTGATTTCCAATACGCACAGCAACACGCGGTGTTAATTGATTCGTTTTGAAAATACCAAAAGGTAAATTCTGAATTGGGAAATCAGAACCTGAAGGCACTTCAACCCATGATCGTAAGGCTGGATTATTTGCTGCTATACTCATTTGTAATTCGTGATTTATGATTTGTGATTATTGATTTTTAATCTGCAATCTATGCGTTTAAACATTAAAACGGAAATGCATAATATCGCCATCCTCAACAACATATTCTTTTCCTTCCACTTTAAATTTACCAGCGTCTTTCACTGCTGATTCAGAACCAAGCGTCGTAAAATCAACGTACTTCATTACTTCTGCTCGAATGAATCCTTTCTCAAAATCAGTATGAATTACTCCAGCTGCTTGAGGCGCCGTCATTCCTTTTGTGATCGTCCATGCTCTTACCTCTTTCTCACCTACTGTAAAGTAAGTTTGAAGATCAAGTAACGAGTATGCTGAAATAATTAAGCGATTTACACCTGGTTCTTCCAAACCTAATTCTTCCAAAAACATTTGACGCTCTTCGTAAGTTTCCAATTCTGTAATGTCAGCTTCAATCTTAGCTCCAATAACCAAAACTTCTGCATTTTCATTCTTCACGGCTTCTTTTACTTGTTCCACATATTTGTTTCCACTTTTTACAGAAGCTTCATCAACGTTACACAAGTACATTACCGGCTTTGAAGTAATTAATTGAAATTTCTTTACAATTTCTTCTTCCTTTTCATCAAAATCCAAGGCACGAGCAGATTTTCCTTGCTCCAATCCTTCTTTGATTCGAAGTGCTACTTCATTTTCTTTCAGAATTTCCTTATCACCCGATTTTAAATTTCGAGACAAACCAGCGATTCGCTTTTCGATCGTATCTAAATCTTTCAATTGTAATTCGATATCGATGATTTCTTTATCACGAATTGGATTCACACTTCCATCAACGTGAATAATATTTCCATCATCAAAACATCTCAAAACATGGATGATTGCATCCGTTTCGCGGATATTCGCAAGAAACTGATTTCCAAGTCCCTCTCCTTTAGACGCACCTTTAACAAGTCCAGCAATATCAACAATTTCCATTGTCGTTGGCATAACGCGTTGAGGATTAGCCAAAGCCTCTAATTTCTCTAAACGAGAATCAGGAACTGAGATTACACCAATATTAGGCTCAATCGTACAGAACGGAAAGTTCGCAGATTGGGCTTTCGCATTAGACAAGCAATTAAACAAAGTGGATTTCCCTACATTCGGAAGCCCTACAATTCCACATTTTAATGACATTTCAAATAATTTTAAGCAAAGATAATTATTCAGCACGAAGGAGTGATACTACTTCTCAATAGTTTATCGACTAATTCTGTTTTTCTTTTATCTTCGTGACTAAATAAAAGCTATGAATTTAGTCTTTACCATTTTTTTAGGCATTTGTATCATCCTCTTAATCCTCACAATCATTGGGTTATTAAAGCCTGCTGTTGTCGAAATACTTCATTCAATTAAAATAAAAGCTAAGTCAGCTGAACTTTTTCCCAATCTCACAGATTTTGAGAAATTTGTTACTTGGAGTCCATGGACTGATGTCGATCCTTCAATGAAAATGAATTTTTCAGGACAAAAAGGAAAAATAGATCACCGGTATGAATGGAAAGGAAATAAAAAAGTTGGTGAAGGTTGGATGCAAATTCGAGGCATTAAAGCGAATGAACATCTTGAAATTGAATTGGAATTTGGCAGAAGAAATATTTCTCAAATTGGTTTTTCAGTCTTTGCAGAAGGTGAAGAAAAATTAGTTACTTGGTTTTTAAGTACTGAATTAGGACAAAACCCACTTTCTCGCTTGATGGGTCCAATCATGAAAAAATATATTTTACACGATTTCGACAAAGGATTAAATAAACGAAAAACACTACTTAACTCATGAAAATCATTCTTTCAATTTTACTTTTCGCTGCATTCACTGTTCAAGCACAAAATGCGGATTCAGTTTTTATTCGTAAAATTTATAACCAAGCCTTAAGTGAAGGAAAAGCATACGAAGACTTAAGGAGTTTGTGTAAAGACATTGGTGCGCGACTTTCTGGTTCATCAGAAGCACAAATGGCGATTGAATGGAGTAAGTTAAAGATGGAATCCTATGGTTTTGACAAGGTTTATCTACAAGAAATTCAAGTCCCACATTGGGAACGAGGAACGAAAGAGTCGGGTTGGATACGTGAAAAAAGTGGAAAATTAACGAGTTTGAATATACTGGCACTTGGTGGTTCTATTGGTACCAATGGAATATTAGAGGCTGAAATAGTTGAATTCAAACATTTGGATGATTTAATAAAAGCGAAGAGATCGGAGGTTGAAGGAAAAATCGTCTTTCTCAATCAGCCGATGGATGAGCAACAAATTAATACCTTCAAAGCGTATGGTGGTTGTTATGCCATCCGTGGAAATGGTGCTGTGGAAAGCGCAAAATTAGGAGCGGTTGCCGTAATAATTCGTTCTATTGGAATGCCGATTGATGACCATCCACATACAGGCTCTATGCATTATGAAGACGCAATTGCCAAAATTCCAGCAGCGGCCGTTTCTACAAAAGATGCAGAAATGATTTCATGCAAATTAAAAGAAGGTAAAAGTCGTTTTGTGATTGAAATGGATTGCACTACTTATCCCGATGTAACATCCTATAACGTAATCGCTGAAATAACAGGTTCAGAAAAACCGAATGAAATCATCACTTTTGGCGGTCATTTGGATTCTTGGGACACCGGTGAAGGCGCTCACGACGATGGAGCTGGAGTGATTCATTGTTTGGAAGGCCTTCGGATTTTGAGAGAATTAAAATACAAACCAAAACACACCTTACGCGTAGTTTTCTTTATGAATGAGGAAAATGGTAACATGGGTGGAAAAACTTATGCTACTTGGTCTAAAGAGCGTGGAGAGAAACAAATTGCTGCATTAGAAAGTGACCGTGGAGGTTTTGCCCCAAGAGGTTTTAATGTTGATGGACCTGAGAAATATTTATCGATGCTTCAAGGATTCGAAGCACTTTTTACGCCATATGAATTACATGTTTTTGACAAAGGTTATGGTGGCGTTGATATTGGACCACTGAAAACTTCTTTTGAAGGAATTCCTTTGTTCGGCTTTGTTCCAGACTCTCAACGCTATTTTGATTTTCATCATGCACCGAGTGATGTGTTTGAAAATGTAAACAAACGCGAGCTAGAATTAGGTTGTGGAGCAATTGGCGCCTTTGTTTATTTGTTGGATAAGAGTTTGTGAAAAATATAATCAACAAACACTATAAACACAGCCTGTTGATAAAATAGCGCTGCGAATGCTCATATATAAAAGAATAAATCTAATTTTGTAGCCGTAATCCAGACAGCACGAATGCATCCGCATTTCTACTGGCAAAAAAAATAGAATATGGCTCAGGATATTTTTGAGAGAATCAAAGAAAACAGAGGTCCAATCGGACAACACGCGAAAGCATCACATGGTTATTTTACATTTCCAAAATTAGAGGGCGATATTGGTCCTCACATGATTTTTAGAGGTAAAAAGCGTTTAAACTGGAGTTTAAATAACTACCTAGGCTTAGCGAATCACCCTGAAGTTCGTAAAGCTGATGCTGAAGCTGCTGCTGAATTTGGTTTTGCTGCTCCAATGGGAGCAAGAATGATGAGTGGTAATTCTAACTATCACGAGCAATTGGAGGCTGAATTATCTACTTTCGTAGAAAAAGAAGATTCTATCCTATGTAATTTCGGTTACCAAGCAATGGTTTCTGCAATTGATTGTTTGGTTGATCGTCGTGATGTTATCGTTTACGATGCTGAATCTCACGCTTGTATCTTGGATGGCGTTCGTTTGCACATAGGAAAACGCTATGTTTTCAAACACAACGATTTGGAAGATTGTGAAAAACAATTGGAAAGAGCGACAAAACTAGTAGCTGAAACTGGTGGTGGTATATTAGTGATCACTGAAGGCGTTTTCGGAATGCGCGGAGACCAAGGTAAGTTAAAAGAAATTGTTGACTTGAAAAAGAAATTCGATTTCCGTTTATTCGTTGATGATGCACACGGCATTGGTACTTTAGGTGCTACTGGCGGTGGAACTGGTCAAGAACAAGATTGTCAAGACGGAATAGATGTTTACTTCGGAACTTTCGCTAAGTCATTTGCATTAATCGGTGGATTTATTTCATCTGACGAGCAAGTTGTCGAATACTTACGTTACAATATGCGTTCGCAAATTTTCGCAAAAGCATTACCACTTCCTTTGGTTGCTGGGGCTTTAAAGCGTTTAGAATTGATGAGAACACAACCAGAATTAAAAGAGAATTTGTGGAAAATCACCAACGCTCTTCAAAAAGGATTGATTGAAAACGGATTTGAAATAGGTGAAACTGATTCTTGTGTTACGCCAGTTTATATGAATGGATCTATTCCAGAATCGACTAACTTAATCTATGATTTACGTGAGAACTACAATGTTTTCTGTTCGATGGTAGTTTACCCAGTTGTGCCTAAAGGAATGATTATTCTTCGTTTGATTCCAACTGCTGTTCATACTATTGAGGATGTTAACTATACCATCGACTGTTTCTCGAAAATTGTTGGGAAGTTGAAGGCTGGTGAGTATATGTCAGACAAAATCGCCTCAGTGTAGAAATTTGAAAAATTCGTTTTGACTGCGTTAAACTGCAAAATTAAATTCCTCATTTACAAAAGTAGATTGCGGATTAAATTTCTTGTTCGCCTTGTCAAAACAAATTTTTGAAATTTCTAACGTTTCAATAAAATAGAAAATTCGTTTTGACTGCGTTAAACTGCAAAATTAAATTCCTCATTTACAAAAGTAGATTGCGGATTAAATTCATTTTCGTCTATAAAAAATTTAAATCTTAGAAAAGTCTATAAATAAAACACTTTACAAGACCAGCCACTACGCTGGTCTTTTTTTATTCTACTATCAATCGTAAAGTTTCTGATTCTACAGTTTTGACAAAGTAAATTCCATTATGCAACTGCTGTACATTAATTAGTAAGCAATTTATTCCTTCTTCTAAAAATACTATTGACTAGTCCCAAACGTACCACTAATTTCCAACAACTGCAATAACCATTCGATTAAAGAGATTTTCACCGAAGTATCGTCGATTTAGTCGATAGCAAAATTCGTTGAGATAGTTTTGCAAA